>Ga0209489_102090_pt1 | contig 41019 bp, 17 predicted proteins | sample SiratrowhiteBW_FD_187527 | JGI IMG/M metagenome (GOLD analysis project Ga0209489, IMG submission 187527) | Root nodule microbial communities of legume samples collected from California, USA - Siratro white BW (SPAdes) (version 2) | ecosystem: Host-associated > Plants > Roots > Nodule | place...
TATATATATATATATATATATATATTTTACACATATTTTTTTTTATTATAATTCTATTCCTTTTTCTTTAGTTTCATTTAATTCTCACTTAAAAGTGAGAATTACATCAAATCATAATTGTTAGGGTCACATGGATATTAAAATAAAATAGATGCACACAATTGATGTAGTTATTAAATTATGAAAGATTAAGCTTATTTTTGTATTAGCTCCGTGTAATTATTTATTTTTTCTAATAACATTAATCAATCAGTTGATTATTCTTATTTTACTTTTATTATTTTTTGACTTTATCAACCAAAACTTTGTTGACTTGTTATTGAGAGATCATGTTTTAATTAAGATTACCCAAAATATTAGTACCACTTACTTTTTTGGGAATTAGAAAAGGACTTATTAATCAATTTTTAAGTTATTGACTTTAATGTTGATTGTTTAATAAATTTTGCTAAAAGATCAATAAACTTTCTTAAATAATTTAAACTTTCTTCTACTAAAGTTATTATTAAATTAAATTTATGGATTATTGAAATAATTCAATAACAAATTTTATTGAATAAAGATGAAAGTGAATGAAATGATAAAAATTAGTGAACTAAATCTTCTGACCTCTTATATACACTTTACGTACCTTTTGTCTCGATTGTTATATGCCATCTGTACCTTTTATTATTAAAAATCTAAATATTTTTATTTCGTGATTCCGTTTTTAATTTCAAATTCTAAATATCTTTTTATATAAATAATTATATAATAAGATCGTGTGGATTCGATTTCATTTAGACAAAATTAGTACCATGCATTATAGGCAAGTCAGCAAAGTGCTCCACCAATATTACATAAGTTTAATGATTAAACGTGTCACTTCTAATTTTATTAGTAAAAGGTCAATGACAACAAAAGTTTAATAATCAAACATAAGATTAACTCTAAATTATTTAAACGTATTTAATGTTTGTTTGAAAAAGGAGGCTGTTAACAGTTTTGTAAGTAATATAAATAATAAGTCCACTATTATATTCTTAAGGAACAGAGTATATAATTGAATATGGAATATATATCAAAACATTGTGAGAAAAACAGTTAACAAAGATGAATTTAATTTTTGTGAGGTAATGCTTAATTTAACAGTAATTAAGTATAAGAGAATGAATTAAAGATGATTAAAAACTTTGGGATTGAATTATAATTCTCTATTCTTTCCATACATTCATAATTAAGTAATTATGTCATTTTATTAAATAAGATTTCTGTGTAAATCAAAATCTCTTCAAACTGATTCCTCTATAAATTAAAATATCTAGCTCTATTCCTAGTTACTATATTAATTTAACAGCATTAAAAACATTTGCAATGAATAGTATCATTACGTTACACTTCATCCCTAAACATATACATGCATTTTAGTTACAATTTCAAATAATACTTTCCAGTCAAAATGAGAAATCTAAGATATATAAATGCTAAAAAACTTACTATAAATGCTAAACAAACGTTAACAAAGGAAGTATTTAAATTAAATGACATAAAAGCAATATTAAGAGTGCATGTGAATTTGAGAATTTACATTCAATCCCAATAAGAAGAGAAGTTAGCTTGAGCATGAAAATACAGTAGAAAAAAAAAGGAAAATTCTTCATCACAACAATACTTAAAGAGATCTTCCAAAAATGATGGATGCCCCTTGTTCACCCTAGCCTCTCTTTTATAAATCATCCTGTTGTTTGTTACAAAGCGGCTGCTATTTCGTACTTCCCCCTTCAGTGGGATTGATGCTTTCGTTCAGGGCTTCTCTATGATTTAAGTGAGTTTTAGTTTGAGCTCCGCTTTTAGCGAAGTCACTTATAATATGTTGTTTCTTATTCTCTCCCTTCTTTGAATCTTACCTAACTCTCAACAGTATTTTCTCTTCTCACAATCAACAATAAAATCTCTAACTAAACAAAATCCCTAAAATTCCTCTAATTATAAATTTCCTCTAATTAAAACATAATCAATGCTAAAAATCCTAACAATTCTATATTAAACATAGAAAAATCAACAATAAAATCTCTAACTAAACAAAATCCCTAAAATTCCTCTAATTAAAACAGAATCAATGCTAAAAATCCTAACAAATCTACATTAAACATGAAAAAATCAATAATAAAATCTCTAACTAAACAAAACCCCTAAAATTCCTCTAATTAAAAATCCTAACAAATCTACATTAACGAACCATTAACACTTATCAGATGCGCATCCACTTAATGCCTTTAATTATATAAAATGAAATTATTTGCATATTGGTCTTTGTAAAACTTTCTTTAAATTTTATACACAAAAATTCGGATTTTTTTTTCACATTATTACGTTGCAATTACTATTGATTACGTGTTTTAAAAAAAGTTTTGGAAAATTGATTATTGTTTGCGGTAGCATATTAACACGTGGATATCTATTTTTTTGAATTCCTAAACATTATTGATCTACCTAAACTGAATAATAAGGAGAAAAGTAGCCCACTTTAGATCTGAAAAAATGAAAATAAAAAAATATTTCACAAAAGTCAAAATAAATACTCATTTTAGTTTTGAAAAAATTATACTTTCGTAAATTACATCTATTTAATATCTACTTATTTAATAAAATATTATATAATAATTTATTTCAATATCAAATTGTTATATTTTTCTATTAATATGACCATTAATTTATTAAAATCCTATATTTTCCTAAAACCCTTAAACACACACCTATATTATATGTATGAAGAAATCAAACAAGGAAACAAAGAAAAGGCCCAAATTGAAATGGACCCGGCCCATTACGCACCTCTGTTTCAATTTTAGGGTTTCTTCTTTCTAGATACTTCACCGTTCAAATGTCCTTGCTTATAAATACGCGAAGCAAGTGCTTCACTCTCAGTGGCTCACATCTGTTCCTCTTCCATCCGCTCAAGATTCAGGTCACTCAGAGGACCAAATCGATGTGGTTCGATTAGGTTTCTTCTTTATCTCTTTTTTTTTTTTTTTTTTTTTTTTTTTTTTTTTTTTTTTTTTTTTTTTTTTTTTTTTTTTTTTTTTTTTTTTTTTTTTTTTTTTTTTTTTTTTTTTTTTTTTTTTTTTTTTCTTTTTGAATTTTTTCGCTGTTTTATTCTTTATAAATCAGGTGATGAGAAAAAAAAACTGCAACAATATGATTGGATTAGTCCATGATTCCTTGTATTTAAGTCTCTGATGATTGATTCCTTCTTTTTGTGCTTCAAGTTTTCGAAATCGTTTTTTCTCTCCTGATTTTAGGTTTTTGTTTTAGAATTTACATTTTCCGTTCTTCCTATAGTTTTTTCGATTTGATCTGAAAGCGATGAGAGATGATGATTTTTACATTGGTCCGTGTTTCTGAATCACCGTGACCGACAAATCTTACCAATTTCTGATCTCCATTCGTGATAACTTGATTTTTGAAATTATTTCTTCAATTATTTTCATATGTATATTATGATTTGTTTTGGCTCGGTGATTTTCTGCTAATGCAGTATACGCTATTCCGATTTATTACGTGAGCAGATATTTAATTGTAGATGAGAGCCATTGATTTGTATGTTTTTCAAAATGTCATTATTTCTTAATTACGCACTATTAACTGAAATAAAACTTTTACGATATTGTTGTGTTTATCTCTTTCTGCGATGACGATTTAAGAATAAAATTCACATGTCAGACTTCAGAGATTTTCAAATCAATGAGAATGACAATTCTTTTACCGAGCGGATAATGCGATATTGGTTATTTCATATGTTTGAAACTAATTGCTAAATGATTGTTTATAATAACATTGTTTTGTTTTAATTTCGTTCCATTGGCGGGAGATTTTTTGATCTGAAGTCTCACACTTTTTTTGAGGGCAAACGAATGGTGTTTGCATGTTCTCAAGTAACCGTCATAAAACAATTTTCCGGCGTGACGGAGCCTCCCTAACGGGTGGCATCTCCGCTAGAGTCGTCTCATATTCCATTGCCTTGTGGAGCGGCGTCGCTGCCTTTACCATTTGGGACTGGCCATGAGACAAACATTCCTGCTTTTTAAGCTAATATTTCCATTTATTAATTGGCCTCAATATCTAGTTGTATGATTTTTTATTAACATGCTGTTTATTAATTTTGTCTGTTATATGCTGTTCTTCAAATTGGTTTATCTGATTGGAATTGCTTTTGCTGCCACCGTGGTGCTGTGCGCTGTTCAGACTTTATGAGAGTGTTTTTGAAGAGTAATTGTTCTGCTCGTGTTTTTGAAGACTATTGTCCTATGGATAGGGAGGGGTAATTGAATGAAAATATTATTTTAGAAATTATTTTGTTGTATTTAGAGTTTTAATTGATACATAAAGCCAATGCTGGTATCTTTGTGTAATTTATAATATTTTATGTTATTGAAAAATAGATCTACTAAATTTTCATTTATAATGATACTAAGTGTCTCCCGGATTGCGAACCAGGCATTTTCATTATTTACTAAAAATATGCCTGGCATGGGCTTATATTGATTTGAATGTATCAATATGATATTTTATGATGTTCTAAAGGTCTTATGGTTTGGGCTATGAGATTATATTATCAGAAGAAAAACTTTATCATAATTCGATTTGAGGCATCAAATATAAACGTGCTTCTATTATAAGTAAATCAAATGAATCCTCAATTCAAGCCCATCTTTTAGTTACAAATAAATCTAATTCTTCTTTCGAGAATCACAACGGAACTGAAAAATATTTTTTATTCTGCTATCCACAGGACTATGTAATACGAAATACTATGTAATACGAAATATCCTTCCTTGACACTCGTGATGCCACAATGAGAACCAACTTACTACGCCTATTGATTGCATTTAATGGTCATGAGAATTGGAAAATAATCCAAAATCGCAGAAAAGTATCTGGAAAATTATTATTAATTCATATAAAAATAATTATAAATAACTGTAATTGATATAACGATTGAGGTAAGGAGATTTTTACAGAAAGAGTGCTTTAGTTCAAATGGTGAAAGGTAATGAAGAAATATTTTCTTTTAAGAAAAGGGAAGAAAAAATTAGGAAGGAAAACAGAGGTGAATAGTCCTGTACTTATAAAATTATTCTCATGTATTAATTCTATATTTTATAAATAGAAAACTAACTCTTGTTTTATTAAGGTAATATAAATTTATAACTAATAATTTATTAAAATTTAAAGAAATTAGATATCATTATCGTGCTTTTAAGAGAATATTAAATGTGTTACAGTTGAATTATAAAATTTAAAATAGTCCAATTGTTTGAATTGCTATTTTATATCTTTGATACTAAATTGGTGTCAAAAGTTTAAAAGTAACAAAAGGATTTATCAATACTAATTTTATTCATGATGATATTTGAAAATTGTACGGACTTCAACTTTATTTAAGTTAATTTTTTTGTATCAATTTTAAATTGTGGAAAGATTGAAAAAGAAAAAAAATGTAATGTTTATTAATTTTTATGTTAGATTCAATTTTAATATATTTCAATTAGCATTTGTAAAAGTATAAAACGTTTATTATTAGTTTTTCTTTCGAGATAACTTTTTTTTATTTATGATGTATTACAGATATTATTTTATAACGATTTAATATTACAATATTAAAATTAGTGTATAGAGAATAAATTAACTCTAAATGTAATATAATTATTTAAAAAAAAAATCAAAATAGTAAGTTATCAAACATAAAAATTATGTATATAATATCTTATTTATATTAAATAATAAATATAATACTTAGTTAAATTATGTGTCTACGAAATTTAATTATATTGATTTAAAATATTGTTTATTACTTTGATTATATTAGTTACTATGTTTTACTTTTAGTGTTAAAGTAAATATAGTTATTAATATTAATAATACAAAAAGACAGTTTGAAGATACTGAAATAAAAACATGTTAAACTTATTATTTTCTTGTAAGATAGGGCTATTTTGACATAAAAATCACATATTTAATGCCTCATTAAAAGAAGGTAAATTTCAAATCTAAGCATAGCCTACATATATTATTGGTCTACAATAGCAGTTAACTTCTAAACAAACATTAATCAATAAGCAACATTTTCATCAGTCTTCTCCACCTGTTAGCTATTGGTTTGTTCTCCTTCAAGCAAAGACAACGAACGTTTAAGCAAAAACATAATTTTTCTTCCTTTCATGTAAAGATTATCCACATCAAATCTTAGAGTACAATTGAAGAACAAACTTCCTTTGTCCTATATATATGTGTATGTTAGGTGTTCACAGCATTCATTTACCAAGATTCAGAATAATGCAGCTGCCAAAGTGTAATGTGGCTTTCTTTTTCTTCCTGATCTGCTCTTCCATTTACTGTGGTAATTCCATATTCATCTTGTTTTTCATGTTAATATAATTTATAGGCTAAGAGTTGAATTGGGTTGTTTTTACATAGTTTTTGGAACTCATGAATTCTGATTGAATGATCTATACAAATAGATTTGAAGTTATCTTTTGATCAGAAATTATCATGTTGCTTATTGACATTTATAAGGATTAGTTCAAAAGTTATTCATCTAATGTTTCTCAATGGTTGGTGGTGTAAATCTGTTACTCATTGTATAGAAATTAATCTCAATTGCAGAGGCACATCAAGTGACATTCTATGTGCACAATAAGTGTCCCTTTCCAATATGGCCTGCAACTGCACCAAACAGTGGGCAACCAGTGATAGCAGATGGAGGATTCTACCTTGCTCCGGGTCAAACCGAACGTGTGATAGCACCATGGACATGGAATGGAAGAATCTGGGCCAGAACAGGTTGCAAATTTGGTTCAAATTGGAAAGCAGCTTGTGAAACTGGGGACTGTGATGGAAGACTAGCATGCAATGGACTAATAGGCACTCCCCCAGCCACACTAGTTGAGGTTTCACTTCAAGGAGGAAAGCCAAATTACTATGATGTTAGCCTTGTGGATGGCTACAACATCCCTGTGTCTATCAGTCCCAAGATCACAAACCCCAAGTGCCTGATTCAAGGGTGCTTGAAGGATCTGAAAGGCTTGTGCCCTCCTGAACTTGAGGTGGTGAATTCCAAGGGGGAAGTTGTGGGGTGCAAAAGTGCTTGTTTGGCCTTTGATGATGACAGGTTTTGTTGTAGGAATGCATATGGGAGTCCAGGGAAGTGCAGGCCAAGTGTGTACTCAAAGATATTTAAGGATGCTTGTCCTAATTATTTTAGTTATGCTTTTGACTCACCAACCCCATTGGTGAGTTGTGCATCCTCAGAGTATGTAATCACTTTTTGTCCTTATGGATGGGGAGGTGCTGGTGAGCACAAATCAGAGTAGGAAGTGTTTGCACCTATGTTGTTCTTGTATGGATTTGGTGGGAATTAAAGTTGGTTCTAGAATCAAATGATTTTGGTTATGTTTGATATGTTGCAATAAAAGTTTGTGTATTGGTTATTGCATGTTATTGATACCTGAAAAATAGCAAGTGATGGCTAGTTTCTAATTTACTGCCATTATGTAGTTGTAGCTGTTTGATACATGTGCTTATCATGTATTCTTAAAGGAAATGATTTCATTTTAATCAAATATCGTTTCTGACATTTTGACAGAAGAAGTAATTTATATTTAAAAAATATAAGAAATATCTCAGCCTATGTAGAGTAAAAACAAAAAATGAAATGAGACTAATGCTTTGCAGAATTAGATTATGTGTCATTCCAATCTCAATGTCATCATTTGCAACCACAATTCACTTTCCACTTTGTTTGTTCCTTTCCCTTTCTTTCATCTAATTTATTAATTTTTTTTTATTTTCCTAATGCCTTAGTTAATTGCTGAAGAACTTCAGACTTGTTCTAGAGTTTGGTAAAGTCTTAAAGAAGCCAAAAAGAAGGCAGAAGGGGAAACAAACAAGGTTGAGGGAAGAGAATGAAAATGTAGACCAGAGGTGAAAGAAAATTACACAGTCCATTGGTTTAGACTAAGATTAATAATACTAATCAAATATTCAGTAATACACCTTTTTATAATTTGTGGGACTTTTCCTACGGTATTTTGGAGGAGACTACAAAATCCACAGAAAAATTCCCAAAAGAACTTTTTTTGCTTTTTCAAATTTCCTAAATATTCGTAGGGAAGGACACGAAATATAAAAAATTATAGCATTCAGTAGTTGCTTTAATGTATGTTGTTCAAATATAACTTTTGTTTTTTAAGCAATAAATTGAATAAACGATTATTAGGAGAATTTTGTATGTTATCGCTGGAGAGTGTCTCCATATACCTAAAAGGTGGTTCCTCCTCCTCCTCCTACAAGTAGTAATGAATTGATAAATTTGTTATAGGTTAAATTCGTTTTTCTTTGAGAATTCAGGGTTGTTTACATGCACTTGAATTTTATTGGTGATTTTTAAATTAGTTTTGAACTTCTCTTATAATCTTGTTTGACCTTAAAAATATCATGTTAAAGAAAACTTTTCTGTTGAAGTTTATGATATTAAAACTTGGTTAGACTTTTAAATTTGGAGTTATATATGAATGAAGGTTAACATTTAGTTGTATGTTAAAAAACTGAAATTTAATTGAATTTTCTGACAAGAATATCAAATTTGACCGTTGTTGTTTTTATAATTAAATTAAAAAAAATTAATATAGACAGTTTATCACAATGTTAGACTCTTTATAAAAAATGATATTATATATAATGTCAGTTAATTCAAGATCTAAATTATCGAAAAAACAATATTATAGATAATGTCAGTTGATTTTATATTATCTCCTAATAAATCTAATTACGAATTTAGTCAAACAATATTCAAAACTTGTTAATAAATAATAAAAGTTAGCAATAAGAATAAAGTAAAAAGGGTTAAGACTTTTTAACCGAAAATATAATAGGGAATATAAAAAACAATAAGATAAAATGCTAATTTCCAAGTTCATTCATAACTAATTTTTCATTAGTTATTTTAAGATTATCATTCTTCACTTTTCATATAGAATTGAACTTAATTAAACAAGCTTTAATCAAATTCAGCATAATCTTAATAATAAAATACACATACTTTAAATAATATATTTTTAATAAATAAAATTTAAAAATAAAACATCTTAATTCATTGCATAAATAATGTCAATAATTTTTAATGTTGCTAAAAGATAATATTAAAAATATTAAATTAATGATAAAATAGTCTAAATAACAATAATATCATATGTAAAAGTAATAAATATTATTCACAACTATCACAATCTTTTAATATTGCTAAAAGAAATAATGAAGGCATTGGAATTGATCATAATAACAATAACAAGAATAATATGAATAACAGCTGTAATGTCTAGATAAAATAAATGAGTAATAACAACTAATATCTTTTACTGATTTAATTCTAAAGGATCAAAATCCTCCATACATTTAAAATGGTACTTCATGATGAAGTGACCTATCCACACAATAGAATCATAATAAAAATAAACATAATATAATCAATGTTAATATTCAATAACCCACAAACTGATTAGAATTTGATAATTGCAGAACTTATTTAAGACTAAATAGTAGTAGTAGAGTTCATAAACATTAGATATGTATAGGAGTCGCAGGAATTGAAGAGATTTTAGGAGAAGTAATCTTACCAAAATACAAAAATAACTAATATATATATATATATAATTTTCTTTATTTTAATTGTTTTCTTTTCTTATGTTTTTAATGACTTTTTTAATGTTTATCGTGTATTCAAAAAATTGCTATTTATAAAGGTTATTGTAATAATTATTTCTAATTCTGTTTGAAGTATTTTGTTATATTTAGTTCGATTCTAAAGTTGAGTTATATGTTGTTGATTTTTAGAAAAAGTTTTAAACTAGAACAAGTCTTCTAGTTGAGGGTTAAGGGAATGAGATTCTCACAGACAATGTCAATGTTCCAACTTTAAGTCCATTGAGATGACATTACTAGAATCAATCACTGCATATGAAGTATTGTTTGTTTTGGAATTCGGAGTTTTGTGATTTTGTCCTTAAAAGACATCTCGGTGTTAAGAGAGGAAAATATATATAAACTGATCTTGGTATTGACTCTTAAGCGATGTGAAACTATTAAGTGTACTGAAACAAAAGTCAAGAAACAAAAAATAAATTATACGGTCTTTATTAAACTGTTTATCAGTAGAAAAATGATGCAACCTAGACTCTCTAACTAACCTATGATATGTTCATTCAATTTCTAAATTAAATGAATGTAATTCACTTATATTTACTCTAATCATACACTAAATAAGAAATACCACACTATGTTTGTTTTAGAGACTTATGAAAAATAATGACTAAAGAATACTTAAGATTATGAATTCACAATATATTTTGATTTAAAGTTTTCTTTTTATAAAAAAGTATTAAAAGTTTATTAAGTAAACTCTTTGAAAAAGAAAGATTGGTCATACTTTTTAAGTGCAGCCAAAGTCTTTCCTATACAATTTTCACAAGTTTCCTTTATAGAAAAAAAATCTTAAAAAAGTTTTCCAAGATGTATATATACTCATACTCTTAAAGCTTATTTAAGAGATGAAATTCTAATTTATTACTGAGTCTTAAAAATTTAAAAGATACATAACTAAAGTTTAAAGTTGAAAATAAGAAAACATAAAGACAAAAACAAAATTAAAATTGTTAAAAATAGAAAAAATAAAATAAAAAATAACAATAGAAACTAAGAATAAAATGAATAAAATAGAAACAGCAAATAAAATAAAAAATAAAAACAGTAAAAATAGAAAACACAAAAAATAAAAACAAAATAACAATTAAAGTTAGAAACTAAAACAGAAAAGGAAAAATAAAAAATAAACATTAAGTTTTTTTTCTTCAATTTTTGGACAGACTACTTTCTTTTTATAATATCCATTGTAAAGATTAAGAGCTTTTCCCTTCTTTTTATAAAACTATTGTACTGTGTAGAGTCTTCATAGTCGAGTTAATTGCATTTCCCCTTTTTTATGAAGCAATATTTCAAATCATTTTTCTTTTGATAATTGTTTTATAATCTATTGCTGTTATTTTAAATATTATAAAATACTAAAATCAATTGATTTTATTACTTATTTCTTTATATGTTTTGAGTACAATAATTTGATAATTACTATGGTATACTTATACTTCCAAAAGGATGAGAAGAGAAAAAGCTATAAAATTTTGACTAAAAGTTGACCGAAAGATATTATTTTTAGGTAATTTCTCCATCAACTAATTGAACTCTCACAGAAACTTCCTCGAGATTGCAAAGAAATGAGCAAAAGCATTTAAAGGTCTCTGTGAGTAATAACTATTTTTTTTTTCCTTCTAATGATTATTTATTCATATGCTTATTAAGTTGTTTAAAAGAACTAGTATTGCTATTTTTTTAATATAATTTTAATATAATAGACATATAATAAAATCATATTTTAATAAAATAATTATATAAAGAATTGTAATTGTTTTTATTATGAGTAAGGAATAAAAAATTTAAAAGCATAAATTAATATTTTTTATCTTTAAGTTAATGAATATCTATAATTGGTTTTTATTAGAGGAAAAATATTGACCACAATAAAAGTGGTGAGTATTTACATATAAATATTTTTTATATGTAAAATATGTAATTTTTATTATCTTTACAATTTACTATACTTTTATATCTATAATAACTTGATTTTTTTTATTGATATAAAATTACTCCGTATTAGTATTTAAATGCGAATATTTTATATAAATATTTTTATTGAACAGAATCTATACCATTTATATTTATATATGATTTTTATTAATTATTTATTTATGATTTTTTAACATTTTTTTATATTATTCTTCTATCATAAAAATTTATATAATAAAGGAAATTTTAAATAAAATCAAAGGTAAGTATTTGATTGAAAAAATGAATTAAATGAAAAAGAAAAGAAAAGAAAACATGACATAAAAGTATTAAATTCATGAATAAAAATCAAATATATGATTAATTTTAAAAATAATAAAACCATGGATTATTCCTTAATTAGTTATTGGCTAAAAGGTGTTATGATTAAAAAATTGTATCCAAAGAATAGGGATATTTAGGAGTGTAACACAAGAAGACAAAAGAAAGAGGCATGCAGAGAAAAAGCTAAGCCTCTTGGAAGTCAAAAATGGCAGCTATTGAATACAAAAAAAATGGACCAAATCAAGTCTACAAAATGACAAAAAAGGGAACTCCCAAGAAATTAAGGATACCTTGCCAGTTCATGACATTTTTTTTTTATGTGCTTAATTCCCAGTTTATTTTATATATTTTATTTATTTGTTTACTATCTGTCTCCACCCCAAAAACTACTTTGATCAGACATATTTTTTGATTATGGCATATTTTGAAACTAAATTATCAGTTGCATAAGACATAAGAAAAGCAATACAAAAAGACAAATGATATGTTATGTAAATCAGGAAGGTTTAATTATATATTATTTATTGAAGAAAGTATTTATTTAATTGTCCTTATTCTTTTTCATATATCTCATATAATTAGTATTAATCTCTTGCTCGTATCAGTTACACCTTATATTTCTTTTGTACTTTTATAAGTATCAAAATTTTTACTTTATATTTTTTAAAATTTTGTAATCTGAAAGTTAGAAGTATTTTTTAGTGTTTAATCTAGAATTTTTTTACATTATATGATTTGAAAGTTATTTTTTTAATTTTTTTAAATTCCATAATTTTAAAGTTATTTTTAATTTCTAAACTATATTATTTTAGAAGTAAAAAATAATTTTCAAATTATGTAATTTGAAAGTGTAATTATTTAAAAATCAAAATAATTTTTAGACAGTGTAATTTAGAAATTAAAAATAATTTTTAAATTATATAATCTACAGACTTTTTAAAAAAAAAATTTAAATTGTATATTCTGGAAACTAACAATGACTTTTTATTCTCTAAAATCCTTTTAAAAAGATATTTTTAAAAGTTAAAAATAAATTTTAAATTATATAATTCAAAAATAAAAAAACAACTTCTATATTATATAATTTTAATATAAAAATAATTTCTGTAATTTAAAAGTTAAAAATAACTTTTAAATTATAAAATTTAAAAATTATGTTTTGAAAAATTATTTTAAATTGTATATCCTAAAAAGTAACAATGACTTCTTACTATCTACAAGGCTTTAAAAAAAACATTTTTAAATTTTTGATAAATAACTTCTAAATTATATTAACAACTCCTCTAGACTGTGAATAAAGGGTATTTTTAAATTAGATAAGAACAATTAAATAGAAATTTTCATATTTATAAACTAAAGAAGAAAGAAATGCATGAAAGTTCAGAAAGAAATGGTAGACCTTTATTCAATGGTCTGATGTAACACTCATCTTTACAAAGTTCACAAACTTAACAAAACCATTCCATTCGTCCAACTATTAAAATTATGTTTAGTTACAAACATAGCTAACAAAATCAAATTATTTTGTATCTTTAACTCTAAAACACACTTCTGTTGGAACATATCAATGAAATACGTAAAAAATAAGAATTTGGTGATAGAAGGGCAATGGTACTTTTACACCCGTATATAAAAAGAACCATTTAACAATTAATATATTAATATTTTTAATCATGGTTTTTTTATAAATTTACTTTTAATTTAAAATACTAATATATATTATTATACTACTAAAATGAGTTATAATCGGTGTATTTTTTTCGAAGGTATCAAAATATATTTTTTATTTAAATTAGTTAAAAACAAATTTGAGAGAGTCCTAATATGCTTGACATCTTAACAAACTCAGAAAATGAACACATCCATTATTTTGACTTGCTTTTTTTTTATAATTATAAAAAAATATTTTTTTTTCTAATTAACACCTTACCCATAAAAACATATTCACATAATTGTTTAATTGTAAAATATTATTTTCTTTTGCCAAGGAAAATTATATTTTAACAACTGTAAGAACTGACAACTGGTGACAGACAACATTTGAATAGCTGTAAAGAAGTTTTGGCTGTGAATATTGCTAATATTTGAGTTATAAATACCATGTGTTGCATGCATTCATCAAACATAGAAACATTCAACAGAAAACAGAAAACAGAACAATAGAATCTCCCGAAAAAATGGGTGAAGTATGGTCTGAACTAGGTTCTCTCATGGCTTCCATCATGTTTTTGTATGCCATGTATGAGCAATTCTTCCCACGCCATCTTCGTATCCATGCCACAAAATACACACAAAAACTCACACCCTTTTTCTACCCTTACATCCAAATCTCCTTCTCCGAGTTCACAGGAGAACGCCTCAAGAGAAGTGAAGCCTACACTGCCATAAGAACCTACCTCAGTGCAAACTCATCTCACACCGCCCAAAGGCTCAAAGCTGAAGTGCTCAAGGACAGTCAAAACCCTCTGGTCCTCTCAATGGACGACCATCAAGAGATCACAGATGAGTTCCACGGTGTTAAGCTGTGGTGGAGTGCAGACTACACACTCCCAAAGACACAGTCTTTCTCGTTTTACCCTACTTCAGAAGAGAAGCGTTTTCTAACCCTAACCTTCCACAAGCGCCACCGTGACCTTGTCACAACCTCTTACATCCAACATGTGTTGAAACAAGGAAGGGACATTGCAGTTCAGAATAGGACACTGAAGTTGTACACCAACAACCCCAGCAATGATTGGTATGGCTACAAGCGCACCAAGTGGAGCCATGTGAATTTTGAGCACCCTTCAACGTTTGAGACTCTTGCAATGGATCCAAAGAAGAAGAAGGAGATTGTGGAGGACCTTGATAGGTTCAAGGAAGGGAAAGAGTACTATGCTGAAGTGGGGAAGGCTTGGAAGAGAGGGTACTTGCTGTACGGTCCCCCAGGAACTGGGAAGTCAAGCATGATAGCTGCTATGGCTAATCACATGAACTATGACGTGTATGATCTTGAGCTCACTGCAGTGAAGGAGAACACGGAGTTGAGGAGGCTGTTGATTGAGACATCAAGCAAGTCCATTATAGTGATTGAGGACATTGATTGCTCTCTTGATCTGACTGGCCAAAGGAAGAAGGAGAAGGAGAAAGATGAGGATGAGGAGAAGGCAAAGAATAATCCTGTGAAGAAAGGTGAGGAAGAAGAGAAGAAGGGAAGTAAGGTGACTCTATCAGGGTTGTTGAATTTCATTGATGGGATTTGGTCAGCATGTGGTGGAGAGAGGATCATAGTCTTTACAACAAACTTTGTGGATAAGCTTGATCCTGCTCTCATAAGGAGGGGAAGGATGGACAAGCACATAGAAATGTCATATTGTGGCTATGAAGCATTCAAGGTGCTGGCCAAGAACTACTTGAAGGTTGACTCACACACTTTGTTTCCTACTATTCAGAAGTTGCTGGGAGAGACCAAGATTTCACCTGCTGACGTGGCTGAGAATCTAATGCCTAAGTCAAGTGTTGAAGATCCTGGAATTTGCTTGAAGAGTTTGATAGATTCTCTTGATGAGGCCAAAAAGAAGGCAGAAGAAGAAGCAGACAAAAAGGCCAAGGAGGATGAGGAAGCAAGGTTTAAGGAAGAGAATGAAAAGGAAGAGTTAGCCAAAGAGGAAAAGGTTGAAGCCACTGGAAAATCTGGAGAAGAGGTGAAAGAAAATGGCACTGTCCATTAATTTAGATTATGATCAGTGATATTAGTAAATCAATACCTGTGATGTATGTTGTTCAAATATGACACTTCCTTAGTTTCTGAAGCCAAGGTTATTACTCAAATGATTAAGATATGTTAATGTTGTATTGTTGAGAATTGTTCTGATACTAGTACTCAAATTTTAATATTTATAATTTAAGCAAGAATATTGAAAAAAAAGGGTAATGGCTAAACAAATTATATTCCTAAATTAAAGTGACATCACTAAGCCAATTTATAATTAATTTACCAAGTGTTCCTTTGGGACCATGCACAGTACTCCAATAAGAGGAGGAAGCTTAGAAAGGGAAAAGTTACCCCAAAATATATTATCCTAAACACCTTTAACACAACACAAATCTTTTTTATGTAAAAAAAATTAAGATAGTTTTTAATTTGTGTAATTGAATTAGATATTTTGTTAGCAATTAGTTATTTAGTTGGCATATCTGAATTAGTTATTCCGTTGCTAGTTTGTAGTTTTTATTATCTTTCTTTTGTTATTATTTTTATTATTTAAGGGATTTATTTTATTTCTTGAGTTTGAGAAGAAACTCTTCCAATCTCTCTCTTTTTTTTTTTTTTTTTTTTTTTTTTTTTTTTTTTTTTTTTTTTTTTTTTTTTTTTTTTTTTTTTTTTTTTTTTTATGTTTTTTTTTTTTTTTTTTTTTTTTTTTTTTTTTTTTTTTTTTTTTTTTTTTTTTTTTTTTTTTTTTACATTTCTCTGCAATTATTGTTTTATTATAAATGATAAAAAAATTGTAAATTAATTATTCAAGTGACCTGAATTGAATTTAAAAAGCAGATTATAAATTTCTTTTCACACAACTTGGTCAACAATTCCCAGCAAAGCCTCTTTCATAACCTAAATTGTGCCCTCTGCATAAGTCTATAAATACAACAGAAATGCTTCCTAGCATAACAAACCAAGCTCTGGCAGACACAAAATCTAGTCACAAGATTTTTGTGTGAGTTGCAGTCTAGTCACAAGATTTTTGTGTGAGTTGCAGTCAAATAACATGTTTCAAAAGTGGACACAAGCAGGGTCATTCATGGCCACAGCCATGTTCATATATGCTATGTTCATGCGCTTGGTTCCTTCAACTCTTCAAGCCCGTGTCAGATGGTACACGAACAAATTCACCACCTTTGTGTACCCTTACATCAGAATCACCTTCCATGAATTCACAGGTGAACGCCTCATGAAAAGTGAGGCCTACTCTGCCATCCAAACCTACCTCAGTGAACACTCTTCCCAAAGGGCCACAAGGCTCAAAGCAGAACTCATCAAAGTCAAAGACACACACAGCCCTATAGTCCTTAGCATGGATGATAACGAGGAGATCATGGAGGAGTTCCACGGAGTAAAGGTGTGGTGGAGTTCTTACAAAATCACCCCCAAAACTCAATCTTTTTCTGTGTACCCTTCTTCAGATGAAAGAAGGTACTACAATCTCACCTTTCACAAACGCCATAGAAGCCTCATCACTGAGACTTACCTCAAACATGTGTTGGAAGAAGCAAAGACCATTGAGATTAAGAATAGAAAGCTGAAGCTTTACACCAACAGCAAGACAAAGTGGAGCCATGTGGTGTTTGAGCATCCAGCCACTTTTGAGACACTTGCAATGAGGCCAAAGGAGAAAGAGGGTATCATCAATGACCTTGTGAGGTTCAGAAATGGGAAGAGTTATTATGCCAAGGTAGGGAAGGCATGGAAAAGAGGGTACTTGCTATATGGTCCTCCAGGTACAGGGAAATCTACCATGATAGCTGCAATGGCTAATTTCATGAACTATGATGTGTATGACCTTGAGTTGACGGCAGTGAAGGACAATTCAGATTTGAGAAGGCTGTTGATCAACACTTCAAGCAAGTCAATCATAGTGATTGAGGACATTGATTGCTCTCTTGATCTCACAGGGCAAAGGAAGAAGAGAAAGGAAAAAGTTGAGGGTAGAGAAGGAAAAAGTTCTTCTTCCAAAAGGGGTGATGAAGATGATGAGGATAGGGAAAGTAAGGTGACACTTTCTGGACTGTTGAATGTTATAGATGGAATTTGGTCAGCCTGTGGTGGGGAGAGGATCATGGTTTTCACAACTAACTTTGTGGAGAAACTTGATGCTGCTTTGATCAGAAGAGGGAGGATGGATAAGCACATAGAATTGTCATATTGTTGCTATGAGGCATTCAAGGTGCTTGCCAAGAACTACTTGGATGTTGAGTCTCACCCTTTGTTTCCTAGAATTGAGAAGTTGTTGGAAGAGACCAAGATCACCCCTGCTGATGTTGCTGAGAATCTGATGCCAAAATCAGTTGATGAAGAAGTGGAGACTTGCTTGCATAGCTTGATTCAATTTCTTGAGATGACACAAAGGAAGCAATACCATGGACAAGAGAGTAAAGATATGAAACATGATAAAGAAGTGGTGGAAAAAATTGGTGTCATTGATTAGTTGCTTTTTCTCGATCATTAAGCTTGCTTAATTGGAATAGTAGTGTGCAAAATATCTGTAATTGTGGTCCCTATGTTTGAACATTTTCTTGTGCAGAAAGTTAAAATCCTTGTTGTTCAAACCTTTTAGTAGGTTTGGTTCATATCATTTGGTCGAATATTCACATTGTTGCTAAACAGTTCTTGAGTTTTTCTTTGATCTTCCACAATGTGAACACTTTGATTCCATGTTTTTTTCATTTGAAAATCATCATAGTGCACTTGAAGCCAAAGAGAAAATTCAATTTAGTGAATCATAGCTTCAATTATTGAAGATATAATAATGTTAAGATTGTTTCTGACATTATATGTCATCAATCAATTTAGTTAGAATAAATAAAGTAGAAAAATAACTTCTAAATCTATTTTTTTTATAAGAAACAGAGGGGTTTGTCAGAATCAAGGTTCAATTATGAAATTCTTTTTTCGTTAATTTAAGTCAGATTAATTCCATATGTTCAGCAGTTTTCTTGGAAAACGATGACATCTTGATGTTATTCGTATTCAGAAATTAAAATTTTTTAAAGAATTGCATAATTTGTCATTGTGAGGCATAACTAGTTAACACTTTTCTGTCATTTTATCATTTTTTAACCAGAAACATTTTGTGGGAGAAAATGACATCTTTGTTCTTCATATCAAACTTCATTATAAAATACACAAGTACAGCAATAACATATTAACTGCTGAAAGTCATGCATCATGCATAAAATTAATATTTGCTTCCGGTGATGTGTATTCTTTATTATATATCATTATGGGTGTATTTGGTTTGGGGAGGGGATTTGGATGATTTGAAATTAAAGTTTGAGAAAAGTTGAGTTATTTGGATTGGAAAAAAGATAGCAAGAAAAAAATGATTTGGAGACTAAATTTTAGCTATCAAATAAAATGATTGTTAATCGTGACTAAAATAACCACCAAATTAGATTTTGGTTGCTAAATAACTATAAAAATAGAAGTAACGATTGAATTTAATGACCAATTAAGTCAAGATAATTGGTATCTAACATTAGCTACTAAGATTTTAGTGACCTACACCATTAGATTATAAATTAGTCTCTAACTTAATTAAATACGAATTTAATGGTATAAGTCACTAAAACCTTGGTAAGTAATCTTAGATACCAATTATCTTGATTTGATTAGTCACTAAATTCATATTTTATAGTTATTTAGCAACCAAAATTTAATTTGGTGACTATTTTGGTCAGAATTAACAACCAATTTAATTTGGTAACTATTTTGGTCAGAATTAACTTTTTTTCTTGTAGTGCAGTAAAATTTGAGTAAAAAGTTTATAAAAGTTTGTGAACGATGTGACGTGTAATTAATACTTTTTAGTAAATAAAATTATAATTAAAATTAATTTAAAATTAAATATAATTAATTTGTTAAGTGTGATTAATGGATTATTATTATTTTAATTATTAAAATATAAGATTATTAATTATTTTAAAATAAAAATTAAATTATTATTATTTTATAAAATTATTTTTATTATTATAATTATTATTTTATATTTTTAATATTAATATTATTAATATATTATTAATATTATTTTATAAATTTATTATTAATATTTTGTTATTAATATTTAACTTTTTATTAAATTTATTATTATTTATTAATTATTATTATAATACATTATATAATTAATTATATTTATTTTATTATAATATAAATATTAATAAATTAAATTTATAAAAATTATAATTAAAATACATTCAGTCTGCGGAAATCTTCGCTCTTGTGAAAAAAATTAGTGTTATAGTAAAACGTTCTTAAATTCAGCACTTAAAAGAATATTTTATTCTTTAAAATATAAACTTTCTTTACAAACAATATTTGACTGTAAATCACCAATGCCTATAAATTGGAAAAAAAACACACACCAGTTTTTGAAAATTTTAATTGTTTCATTAAAACTCTTAAACATAATATTTACTGTTATGTTGGTTTATAAACTTAATTACTTACACATTTCTTTCAAATTTTCCACATATATGAATGAAAATTGTACTTCCATTCATATTCTAGAATTTGGTTTAAATATATCTTTTAATTTATCAAATTTTAGTTAAATTTGTTTTTATTCTCCCAAATTTAAATTTATAATTGAAAAAAGAGTTTCTTTTCATAAATACTTTCCGAAAGATATTTATTTTCAAAAATATAGATTTAAAATTTCAAATTTTATGGAGTTGCACCTTGAAAATATGGGTGCAGAATGTAATACCCCTCAAGAAATCATTAAATCCAATCTAATTGTCTACCAGCCCATTAGTTTAATTAATTGATTTATCACTAACCTACTTGTTTTCCATGTAATAGGACAAATATTAATTTTCTTTACTCATTTTTAGTGCATACAATAGCGAAACAAAATTCAAAACCATGAGAATATCTCTCTCTGTTTGTTTGTTGTTTTCTAACACCCATTGGTTGTGTTCTAATTCCAATTAAGGAGATGCAAAAGAATTAGTGAAGTAAAGTAATTGTTGGAAATAACAACTTCTAATGTTCCAAAGTTCCATAAATTCACTAAAGGACTAACTTCAAAGAATAATATCTAGATGTAACTACCCATTGTTTTATATTTTAACCATAATAATATGTAGATTTAACTACCCAGTGTTTTATATTTTAACCATTTGTACACTTTAATCCTTGTATCTTTGTTTAGTTTTTATATGCATATTTTTTTTTATCTCTCTTAAGAAAGTATCTCATATACATTTTATGTAAATTAATTTTAGTTTATATTATTTATTCTTGTTTTTATGTTTCTCAATATGAAAAAGAAACATGGTAAGAATTTATTTTAAAATAAAATATAAATGTGTTAAAATAATGAGTGGGAACAAAGTAGGTGAAGATTTTATCTTGAGAAAGCGTGTTTGTGATGTAACGTGGAAGAAGGGGAGACTGCTATTGTCGCATGTGCCAAATGGAGACCAAAGTACCAACGCGGTTTCGTATTTTCCAAAGTTGTCTAGTCTAATTAATTAGGTACTTTTAAGGGTATATAATTAGTTATTATATTTTTAGAGATGTATTAAAAAATTTTCCTATTAAATGATATTAATTAAAAATAAAATATTTTAATAATATATAAATATAAATAGATGTAAATTTTACTTTACAATTAAATTCAATTTTGTATTTAATATTTTCTTATACACACAAAGATTTATTAGAGATAAGAATCAAGTTAATAAAATTCTTATCCTTTTAGGAAAAGTTGACCCATTTGGAAAAGTTTTGCTCTTTGGTTAAGGAACTTGAGAAGAAAGTGCAGTTTTCTTTCTTGGCAAGAATGAACACACATGTGTAGTACAAATACACAGAGAGTTTGTGTAAGAGCAGAGAAAAGTGAGAAAAGCAAGAGAAGCACAGAAGATCAGAGAGATGATGGGGGAGCTATGGGCTCAAATGGGATCAATAATGGCGAGTGTTGTGTTCATGTACACCATTTTTGAGCGATTCTTCCCTCCTACCTTTCGTGACCGTCTTCAAGCCTATGCTCAAAAATTCACCAACCACTTCAACCCTTACATCCAAATAACCTTCCCTGAGTTCTCCGGGGCAAGACTGAAGAAAAGTGAAGCATACACTGCAATTCAAACCTACCTCAGTGGAAACTCATCTCAGAGAGCCAAAAAGCTGAAAGCTGAAGTGGTGAAGAATAGCCAGACCCCTCTGATTCTGAGCATGGATGACAATGAAGAGATCACAGATGAGTTCCAAGGTGTGAAGGTGTGGTGGAGAGCAAGCAAAACAAGCTCCAATGCTCAAAGGTACAACCCTTTTTCTTACTACGATTCCTCTGATGAAAAAAGGTTCTACAGACTCACTTTCCACAAAAGCTACCGTGACATCATCACCATGTCTTACATAAAGCATGTGTTGGAAAAGGGGAAGGAGATTGAGATGTCAAACAGGCAGTTGAAGCTCTTCACCAACAATCCCAGCAGTAATTGGTATGGCTACAGGCAGTCAAAGTGGAGCCACGTAGTGTTTGAGCACCCTGCTTCTTTTGAAACACTAGCAATGGATCAGAAGAGGAAAGAAGATATCATAAAAGATCTTGTGAAGTTTAAGAAGGGGAAGGAGTATTATGCAAAGATAGGCAAGGCTTGGAAAAGAGGGTATCTTTTGTATGGCCCTCCAGGGACTGGAAAGTCTACTATGATAGCTGCTATTTCTAAATTCATGAACTATGATGTGTATGATCTTGAGTTGACAGCAGTGAAAGACAACAATGAGTTGAGGAAGTTGTTGATTGAGACTCCAAGTAAGTCTATTATAGTGATTGAGGACATTGATTGCTCACTTGATCTTACTGGTCAGAGGAGGAAGAAGAAGGAAGTGGTTGAGAATGAGGAACCAAAAGATCCTATGAAGAAGAATGAAGAGGAGAGTGGCAAGAGCAGCAAGGTGACTTTATCTGGGTTGTTGAATTTTATTGATGGGATTTGGTCAGCTTGTGGAGGTGAGAGGATCATCATTTTCACCACAAATTATGTGGAGAAACTTGACCCTGCTCTCATCAGGAGAGGGAGGATGGACAAGCACATTGAGATGTCCTATTGTTGCTATGATGCATTCAAAGTGCTGGCCAAGAACTACTTGGATGTTGAGTCTCACATTTTGTTTGGGAGAATTGGGAGATTGTTGGAAGAGACAGAAATGTCACCTGCAGATGTAGCTGAGAATCTAATGCCAAAGTCTGAGGATGAAGAGGTGGAGACTTGCCTGGAGAATTTGATTAAGGCTCTTGAGAATGACAAGGAGGAAAAAGCAAGGAAAAAGGCAGAAGAAGAAGAACAAAAAAGGTTGGAGAACAAAGAGAAAGAAGAATCTACTCAGATGAAGGAAATAGACAGAGAAAAAACTAGGGAGAATGTGGTGAAGGAAAATGGTTTTTGTTGAGGGGCCAATGGAAATGTTTTTTGCAAATAACAATCAGTTATTGATCTAGGCAGTTAGATTTTCTGTTACTTGGTCATTACTGCAGTATACTACCACTAGTAGGATTTGGTCATTTGGAATATCTACCAAATTTTCCAATGTATTTTCTTGAATTAATAAGAATCAATTAACCTTGTTCTGCTGTTCAATTTCTGTTTTCCCTGTCTTCTGGATTTTCCAATGTTTTTTAGAGTAGCAGATTAAACTCACTTCACTTCATTTCAGCTTGTGCCATCTTTTTATATAGCATAATGCTTGGTTCATTAGAATAGTTCAAAGATTTTACTAATGTGGGGTGCTAACAACAATAACGTGATACCATAATTTTGATCACACTAAAATACGAATACCCTTTTTCACTTCCTAGATTCATACATGGACAGTTAAATCAAATAAGAAAACTGATAAGAATTTTTTTTATAAACATTTAACCTATAATAGTCTGTGGTTAAATAAAAATGAAAATCCATTTTCTCAATGTATTTTAAATATATAAGTCTTTTCATTCTGTTCTGTTGCTCTGTGGCCTCCCTAAACACCACATACAACAAGCCTAATTTTTTTTTCTTGCAAAAGCAAAGTCTGATTTCATCTTTATCCAGTGACCTTTCAACCTTTATAAGAACCAACCAAAATGAAAACTGTGCAGCAAGAAAAGTAAAAAATTAGGATACCTAACCAATGCTTTTGTTTTTCTGTTCTGTTGTCTCTTCTTATCCAATTGATTAAGGAACCTGTAGTCAGTGTTATGACAATCTAGCATGCATCAACACACGTCATACACAACAAAACATTTTTCTAATCTTATTAAATACATAAACACACTAAAAAACAGCACAGACACACTGGAAGTGCTTCTAATAAGTTATTTATGACAAGATGTAATGAAAGAAAACTTTTGCTAATATATTAGAATACGTGTTTAATATTGGTAATGAAAAGTTTGATCCTGTGAATCAACCAGAACTCACGAATCATATCATTTTAATGTATCACAACATTCAGCAAATTTGTTATATATTATGATTTATCCACAGTGTAATATGGTCTATTTTTATTTAAAGTATGTCCAAAGATATTATGAGACATGAGATGGATATTTTGTCACACATGTCCTGAATCTTCTATATAAGACAATGTCTGAACCAGAAATCTGTGGGCAAGAAAAAGTAAGAGGTGGAAACAGGATGAATCCAAGTAACACGTTTTCTAACATAGGATCCATAGTTGGTTCCTTAATGTTTTTCTGGGCCATTTTTAAGGAATTTTTCCCTCGCCAACTCATCAACCAAATTGAGAAACACTCCCAAAGATTGGTGACTTATATGTACCCTTACATCCAAATCACATTCCATGAGTTCACAGGTGACAGACTGATGCGTAGTGAGGCCTATTCTGCCATAGAGAACTACCTCAGCTCCAAGGCATCAGCACAAGCAAAGAGGCTCAAAGGTGACATAGGGAAGAACAACCAGTCTCTTGTTCTCAGCATGGATGATCATGAAGAAGTAGCTGATGAGTTCAGTGGTGTGAAGCTTTGGTGGGCCTTTGGCAAGCACATTTCCCAGTCACAGTCCAGAATTTACCACCACCCTATGTCAGATGAGAGAAGGTACTACAAGCTCACTTTTCATAAGAGAAATAGAGATGTGATCTTAGGGACATATCTTAACCATGTTATGCAAGAGGGTAAGGCCATTAGGGTGAAAAACAGGCAAAGGAAGCTTTATACCAATAGTGGTGGCTATTGGAGCCATGTGGTGTTTGAGCACCCTGCAACATTTCAAACACTAGCAATGGATCCTGAGGAGAAGGAAATGATCATTGATGATCTCACCACATTCAGCAAGGCAGGGGGGTTCTATGCAAGGATAGGGAGGGCATGGAAGAGAGGGTATCTGCTTTATGGACCACCAGGAACAGGCAAGTCCACAATGATTGCTGCCATGGCAAATTTGTTAGGATATGATCTGTATGATCTTGAGCTGGCTTCTGTGAAGGACAACACTGAATTGAGGAAGCTTCTGATAGAGACTTCAAGCAAGTCTATAATTGTGATTGAGGACATAGATTGTTCACTTGATTTGACTGGCCAAAGGAGGAAGAAAAAGGAAAAGGAAGAGAAGAATCAAGGGCAAAAACAGCAAGAACAAGATGTTAAAAGTAGCCAGGTAACACTTTCTGGTCTTCTGAATTTCATTGATGGGATATGGTCTGCATGTGGGGGGGAGAGACTCATAGTTTTCACCACAAACTATGTGGAGAAATTGGACCCTGCATTGGTTAGGAAAGGGAGAATGGACAAACACATAGAGTTATCTTACTGTGGCTTTGAAGCATTCAAGTTGTTGGCAAAGAACTATCTTAACATTGAGTCACACCATTTGTTTGGCACAATAGATGAACTGCTCAAGGAAATCAAAATTACTCCTGCTGAGGTTGCAGAACATTTGATGCCTAAAAGTGCTTCTGGGGATGCAGAAATTTACCTGAAAAGTCTGATTCAAGCACTAGAATTGGCCAAGCAAGATGCACCAAAAAGTTCTGCATGATCCTCATTAGACTGAATATTTGTCAATTAATGGATACTTTGTCAATAATTTTTAATAATATTTGATGAAGTATATATTTCATGACATCCTTAGAACATTCATGACATGAACTTTAGAAAATTATAGAACTGCAACACCTGTCATTTGTGGCTAAACATTGTTCTGTGGTCCAATCTTAGTAGTACCTAATTGATGACCTAATTAAATTTCCTACAGACATGTGCTGATGATTGAAAATTGATAGAATATGATGAAACTAGTGATTTGATAACTCATGCTATGCTCCTTTATACGCAAGCACGCACTTGATCTTCATTAGAGTGCACTAAATCCAGAATTGTGATAAGAATGGTGTAAAGTTGAAGAAAAGGGAATGCAAATATCATTGAATAACAGATAAAAACAACAGAAGTGTGATGCTGCAACTGGTTCAGATTATATATTATATGGATACAACTGTAGAAACATCCATTTATTTATTTTTTCTTTTACAAACCCATGTAATCGATGAATTAATCTTAAAATTGAGATTCATGGAAAAAATGTAATTAGAAAAAGAAACTCAACTAAAAATTAGTTATAATTTTGCATCAAAATGTGCTTAGCCAACAAAAAAAAAATGATTTTAGCCAACTACATGTCTTTAAGAACACTTTTTTTTTTTTTTAATAAAAAGGGTTTGAGGTATATTAAAGGAATCGAAAAATTCTTTAACTAAATTTTCAATAAAATAAGATTCTTTTAAAATTTTGCGCAGTTACTTTATTAATTATTAAGTCTCAGAATAGAAATAATCATTAATAAAATAAAGCTGCCTCGAAAAAACTAATTTTCAAATCAATTTAGTTTTATAAAATATTTTTTCCTTTTAATTTATATTTTTTCTATCATTAAATAATTTAAAAATATTTTCAATTTTAATTTTTATATATTATATTTCATGAGTATTTGAGAATCCTCGTAGAATGCAAGGATACTTCCTATATACGCTTAAGTAATCATAGATATAGATATCATTATAAGAAAATGTTAAGATTTATTATAAGCCGAGTGTATGGCCCCACCAAAAATGAGAAAAGAAAATCTCAAAAGTTATTTTTTTTTATAACACATGAAATGTATTTTAAAAAATTTATTCAAGAAAATTTATTTCTGAAAATACTTTCAAGAAAATATTATATATATTTTAAAATTTTATTTTAAAAAGCTTATTTTATAATATATTTGATGCATTTTGAGAATTTTATTCTAAAAATCTTATACTATTCTAAAAAATATGATATGGAATTTATTTCATGAATTTTAAAAGGTGTGTTTTGAAAAAAATTTCACAAAAAAGTTAAACTAATCATTCTAAAAATTATGAAGGTGCAGATTCGAAAATGGGGTGCAAGAAGTAAAAGCCTAAGCATTGCAAGGCAATTGCTTTCTGGACCACAATACTTTCGTTCTGGACCCCTACTCTTTTAAATATTCATTTTATCTTTTGTGATTTTTATCTTTTTGAAACTAAAAATTCCCTTTTTGGACTGCTATTCAGCTCTTACTTTGGACATTTTTTGGCAAAAGATATTATCGGAAATCAAGATTTTTTTGTAGAGGTTGAAGTTGGGTGACTCCGTTAGTAAGTATTTAGTGTTTTTTCTTTCCAATGTATTTGAACACCGATGGATGAAATAAAATTTTGAAATTAAAGATTTGATGATTAGAAACTTGAAAATTCTTCTAACCACAATATTCTATGATCATAATGATCTAAATATTGAAGATGTTGGTTTTATATTTAATTTTAAATAGATTATAATTTGTCATCTTAATCATGTTATAATTGTTTTTTATCTTTGATTTTTATTTTATGTCGTTCGGTTTTGAAAAAAAGAAAAATATAATGATTTTGATACTCGACAATTTTAATCGATTAAAATAGAATTTAAAAGCAAACTTTTAGGATTTTAACACGTTAGAAACATTTTAATTTCTTAAATCACTTTTAAATGACTTTAATTTATAAAAAAAACATTTTAATTGATTTTAATTTATAAATAATCCAGAAGGCAACAATGATATGGAGATAGAAGAAAAGGAGGAATGAACTTAATGGAAACGAGAGACAAAATTTTCAATTTTTATACAACCACTTACAGAGAATAATATGATGTATAGAAAAGGAGAAACTTAGGTTAAAATTTATATAACTATTTTTTGTCTTTTTAACACATGTAGAACAACTATAGGGTGTAGATAATTGTCGCATTATAATAATAGACACAGTTTTCCACATCATCCACTTTCAACTATTTTGCTTATTATAGATTTTAATTTCAATAATAAAAGAGTATTCAACATGAATTTTTTCTTCATTTTTATTTCATCCCTATTTTTATACTTTTGACTAGTATTTTTAGAGAGCGCAACTTTTCACACTCACTTATAATGGATTCAACACATAATTATTATGTTCACACTCAACTTTATTTTTGAAAAGTAAGGGCCAAAATTGAACTCTACACATTTTTGATGAACTGAAAACAAAAAATTTAAAGGGACAAAAACAAAACTTTACATATTTTGCCTATTTTTCATATTATTTTTTAGTCATCCAAAGAAAACTTATGGCACTTCTTTCTCTTCTCTTCTTTACCATTCGAATAATAAAATTTAATTTATTTTTACTTTGATTTTTTTACTCTCTTGTTTTCTTTTGTTCTCACGATCTGTGTTAGAGTGTGGAAAAAGTACCAAATAATTAACAATCATGTCATAACATTCAATTATTTCACAGTAAAATATAAAATATTAAAGCAACAAAACAAGCTTATTATCCTTAATTAATTGGTCCAATTGTCAATCCATGTGATTAGTATTTTACAATAACGTTTGCCCTATGTTCCAATACACGTGATTTGGAATAGGAGACTTGTCCTCTGTGTTCTAAGGCTCCTCCAATCAATTTTCGTGATATTTATAATGAGATTATGCATTATTTATCCAATTTTAAATGTAAATAAAATTATTATCGTAATTGAAATATTAATTTAATAATATCACAAGTTAAATTGCTTTCACAATATGTCCATAAATATATTTACATGTATGTATATGAGGTTAAGGAATTTTTTTATTATTAAGAAACTATACCAGCACTAAACAGTGGAGTAGCTCAAAAAAGAGCTTTCTATAAAGAACAAACTCTTTAAACTTATAAAGTATATAACAAAATCGGAAATTAGGGTTGACAAAATATAAAGTGTTTTAGATGAAATTAAGTTCATAAAATAAATTAATAACAACATTGTATTTTAAAAATTTTTAAGAACAATGTTAAAAAAAGTATAAATTAAATATTGAGCCTATTAATAAAAATTTTGTTTATGAAAAAAAAAAATCAATGGATCACACACTTTAAACTTATGGACTATACTTAGCGGATCAAACATCAATTAATCGATTTAACTTCTTAATCTAATCCTACAATTTTAATTCACACTACTTGTGATATATTTTTTCAATTTGTAGAAAGTAAATTCAAACTCCCTTCATTTATTATGAATTAAAAAATAATCACTTTTTTAATATAATATGTAAAATTGGATACGGGAATAAATATGCTTATTTAAGTCTACACTCACATAAATCCATACTATAAAAAACTTATCTACATAACTCGTATTTTAAACTCTTTTTAACTTTTATAAATCATGTTCACCCCACAGAGTTAAATTGGTGAGCTCACACCCACAATGTAGAACTAATGAAAGTAAAAAAAAAAAAAAAAAAAAAAAAAAAAAAAATAGATTTTGAATTGGATTGAACTTTGTGATAACCAATGGAAAAGCATATTAAATTTTGAATTAAGTTGAGCTTGATGATAACAACTAAAAGTAAAAATCGATTAATTGAGTTGAATTAAGTTTAGTGATGCTGAGTTGTGAGTGGTTCACATATTCAAAATTTACCAAAAAATAAATACCCACGACTATACATGTCACAAATTAATATCTGCATTTACACAAATAAACAACTATATTCATATTTCTTCTTATCATAATTATAATTGAATTTCAGTCTTTGAATTCACTTTGGCAATATCTACAATTTATCTACCTAGCAATAATTTTGTTTCAATTATTGAGTGTAAAGTGCTTGCAATTATACATCAAACGTTGGAATCTTTGCATATTTTCGATAGCATTCCAACGGCAATTTCGTAGCAATTCATGCATGCATGCATGCTATTCACAAGGAAAACAAAACAATTTAAAACGCAGTGTTTGGCTGCTTCACACTAAACCTAAAGCCTCTTTTTATGTGTACTTTATGAGCAAAAGGAAGAAGGAGCACTAAAAGGGTTAGGAGTTTTTCAGTGAAAATAAATATTTTAAATTTATTAACCTTAAAATAAATAATAACTGTTGAGCCCTTTTTGCTTTTAATTAAAATTTTCAATTCAGATAAATGGAAATGTAGCAATTGATTAAATATAAAATTTATGTAAATAATATATTTCAATATGCAAAACAATTAAGTTCTAAAGAAACCATCTTTATGTCTATTTTAGAAAAGGGTTGGATTTTCCAAATTAAATAAGTAGGAGTAAAACTTGTATATTTTTGTGGATTTTTATGGTTAAATTTAAAAATAACATGTGGATTTAAGAATTGTGCAAACTACTTTAAGGATAATACTGATAAAATTAAAGAGAATTTTTCATTTCGAAAATAAAAATAAAATATTTATCAAATAAAGAGGATGAACAAAACAAAGAGAACTTATAGAGAAAAGTATTTGATGAAAATAAATCAAGTGATTAAAGAAAGATACAAAAAAATCGGATAACTTTTGAAAAATTGATAAACAAATCTCAAAGGTGTTATAAAAATTTTCAATCTCCTATCTATTCTTTCCATCCCAAAAATAATACATAAAATTCCTATTTATAGACCTTATTCGGGGGTTAATTGTACTTCACTAGATACATGCAAAGGAATGAGTCTACCAAACAATTTTTCTCTTAGCCTATAACTTCCTTGTTATTTTGCAACCTCAACTACCATAATAATATAACTAGTATACAACTTCTATCTTCATCTCTTTATAAAAAAACTTCTTTTATTCTTTATCAAATTTTTCGAACTTAGATTTATCCACCCTTTTTTAATATGTCTGTTTCTTATTGTAGCACTACTCTTTCTGTATATGAGATTCTCATTCCTAGGGAATAAATAATCATCAGAAAACAGGTATGATTCAGATCCAGTTTTTTCATCAGTATTTCATTTATTTATTTTTTCAGTTGTTACTGAAACCTGGAAAAAGTAAACGATATATAAGTTTAATTTTTAATTAATTTTTGTTTTCAATTAATTTTATTTAGTTTTATAATTCTCTTTCATTAAATCATATTACTAATAACTTTGATTATTAAACAAGTTGTTTGACAAGTTATAAAGTAATTAAACGAAACTGAGACAGAATACTTCTTGCTTATAATCCTTCTTTTTTCCAATACCTTTACTTAAATTTTATATTTGCCAAGATATTAGAATATATTAAATTTGAATTAATCACTTATTTTAAATTGTTTTATTTTTCAAAACATTTTGTTTGAATAAAATGATTTAAATTTATTATATTTTAATTTTCACATTTAGATAGTGTTCAATTATAATCAAATGTAAAAAGATATTTAGATATCAACAATGATGAAATTGTAAAAAGATATTTAAATATCAATAATGAGTTGAGGTTTGATTGATGTTTTTCTATTAAGCTTATTTATTAAGATTTTTTTCAATTAATTTAATAAAGTGTTTATTGAATTTATATTAGTTGATATTATTTTCATATGATGTTAATTATAATTATTTTCATATCAAGTTGACAACAACAACTATTTGGCTTAATAATATGGATCAGAATTATTTTTTAGAAAAATTGTTGATTGAAATGTTGATTTTTCAATTAATGGCGATTAGAAAAATTCTCTCAATTAATATTGATAAGAAAAAAATTCTCAATAGACCATTAAAAAAAATTGCATCAGTATTGATGATAAAAAAAAAATAAAAAAATCACTGCAGACATTGAAAAAAAAAATCCATAATACACATAATTAAAAGATATAGCTTACATCTGTAGAAAGATAGTCTATCCGAAATTGGTCCCAAAAACTCTAATTAATATGAAATGAAAAATAATAATGATTTATATCAATAATAAAAAATAATTGTAATAATTTAAATAAAAAACAACTTTTATCAATATCAATAAAAAATCATAATCCACATAAAAAAATAATTATCTCAACAACAATGTTTTAATCTTAGTCAAGCTTATGATGCATTTTTTTTTTCTCTCCAATCTTTTACAGCTCACTTGTCAACTCATTCAATTTCACTCTCATTTAATCATATAATCAAACTTCAAAATAGTTAAAGGAAAAATAAATTTTTAAATATTTTAATAAAAATAATTTTTTGAAGTACTTAAAATCTAACTAAGCCCAGACGTTAAATGTGTGATTTAAGCATACGAGTAATCGATCAGTTTTAAAACTTTATTCCCTTTATGCTTTTCGGCTTATATGTTTATGCGTAACTGCTACATTTTTCGATAAATTATTTTTTTGCACTTTTGACTTTTCTAACTACGGACACTAACATGCTTTTAGCACTTTCTCTCTGTGTATAATCGTAATAACAACTCCTTAAGATCATTGTTATATATAGATTACTCTCCTGGAATTTGAGCTATAAATATAATACCGTTTTTATTGACCGTCCCAGGTGATTATATTTACTATATATTGTCTGCACTAAAACCTAATCAAAGTGATTTGCTTTTAAAATTTATTTCCATAAATAAAATTAATTTCAATTTTTAGATATAGAGAATTGATAAATATAAATTTTTTTTAATAAAATAATATTACTTTTTAATTTTGTGGACAAAGAAAACATGGATGTCACAGCCAACTATTGAGTAATAATCTACGTTACTGATTCGATTTAGAATATTATTTAAAGTATTTACCAGGAAAATCATTCCATTAATAATTGCACTCTTTCATAATTCATTCATAAACTGATTTGCTGGTATATATGAACAAAAAAACAAAAAGTAATTAAACGAAATTGAGGTAGAATTTTCCTCACAATGTTATGCATCTCATCACCTCAATTATTGCTTTGGATTTTTACGACGACAGCTTGCATTCAACAATGTTCCCTAAACTCAAACGTAATTTATTAATTTCTACAAAGCACAATTGAATTAATTATTGTGTTTTGTATTTTCCATGACACGTACTTCTTCAGCCACCTTAACCAAGTTTCTTGGCATGTTCTAACGACCAATCATCACTGTTTAAGTAACTCCATCGAAATTTCTCGTACATGTGAATATTTATCTCCCATGTACATTCCTAGAAAGTGTCTTGTTTCTAATCAGTACAATGAAATAGGTGCAATTCAATTTTCAAATCATGAATATTAAACTTCTCTCTTTGTCTATATTTTTTGTCCTTAACATGTGTTATATTTGCAACTTTTCCACACTTTTTAACTTGTTTCTAGAGGATTGGTGCTATATATATAGAGACACATGCGACATGAAGCATCAAAGGAAGAAGAAGGAAGATGGAATTAAGGGGATGAGAGAGTGTTGTCGCAGGATAGAGGGCACTGGTATGATTCATGATGCATGCAAATATGTTTATGGCCAGTGCCTCTGTCTCTGTGACAACATTCTCTTTAACCTCTATCACACTTTCTGTGTTGGTACCATGGAAGATTTTTACGAGGTTTGAATCTATGATCATATCCAACTTTTATCAGTGTAGTTTTCTTAACTTTTTGAACTATCACTTAATGCAGATTTCAAGCTTTTTAGTTTAGCTTTTGCTTTGCATTTTTTATGTGTTTAAGCTAGTTTAATACGCTTCTGGTACTGCTCTTGTTCGGAGCTTGGAAGGATCTTTTGGTGTTTTATATGCTGTCGGTGATCTTGTAGTCTCTAGTTAAGTTTGTTCTTTAACTGGAGTGAATGGATGATTTGTGGTAAGTTTCAGTCTTAGACAGAACGATATATAAATATTGATGCAGAAATTAGAATGTATAAATTTTTTATGGATTTTAGTCACTATTTATAAAGGTCAACTAACATAGATTTAATATGATTAAGTAGATTACACATACACAACAATCTTTGCAGAATCTTCCTCTTATAGATATTAAGAAATGTACTTTAAACTTAAATTAACCTTATAAACCGGTCTTATAAAATGAGATTTTCATTCATATTATAAATCATTAAAAGGTCTTATTTCTAATCGATGTAAAGTGAGATTTGTATCTATATTATAAATCATTGAAAGGTTTTATTTCTAATCGTGGAATCTTTAACACACTCCCTCATGTCAAGACTGCTCAACTCGAGTACAGGACTATATTGTTTAAGGGTGGTCCGATAGCGGGTGCTCCGAAAAACGTAATAGGATAGACTCTGATATTATATTAAGAAGTGGATTTTAAGTCTAACTCAACCTTACAAACTTACTTATAAAGTGAAATTTATATCCATATTAATTATAAATTATTATTAAAAAACTTTATCTCTAATTGATATAAGATCTCTAATTGTCTACTTATAACTAAATATCCTTTAATAATATAGATAATTATACCCAACTTATTTCAATCTAAACAAAATATGTGTTAATGAGCATAAAATATTACTTACATATCTCTGATAGATATGATATGAATAAAAATATCATAAAAAAAGTCAAAAGAACGGAGAAATAAAATTGATTATAAGTTTTTCTATCTTTTGTTTGAATTATTAGCGAGACTTTAAAAGTATTTTTTCATAAGTATTATAGTTTTCTATTTCTCCGTTCTTTTGACTATCACATAAATCTTTGAATTATTCCTTTGAGCATTCATGAGTAAATTTAGAAAAAACCTCTTAAAAAGATTGCATTTATCTAATTAATTTCGTAATTTCTTTTAAATCTTTATTTATTTTTTTCAAAAAGATTGCTACACCTATATTCCAATATTCTGATTATTAATGTATGTAATAAATAAATTCATACTTAACAAAATAACACAAAATTATCTTATATGAAATAAAATTTGTTCATTTGAATCCATAAAATCTAGTCTTTAATTACAAAACCATAAAATATTTATTTATTAATAATATTTTATTTTTTTAATTTTTAGATTATTTATATCATATTTATTTATCACTAAAAAATAATAAATATTAGAATAAAAAATATAATTATATTAATGAGATATTTAAGTATAAATTAATGAAATAAATCAATTCATAATTAGAGATAAATTAAACAACATAAATATAAATTAATAAAAAAGAATAATACATAAATTAAATAATATAAATATAAATTAAAAAAAGAAAGTCAATGCTAACTGAAAATAATATAAATTAATAAAAATAATTAACATAGTTACAAATAAATTAAATGATATAAATATAAATTAATAAAAAAATTAATACAGATGAATTAAATAATATAAATATAAAGTAATATAGATGTCTCCTTTCTTTCATTACTTTTACTTTTGTGAAGTTTTTTTTTATGTCATCACTTTTCTTATATATATATATATATATTAATTTTTTAAAATAATTTTTTTATAATATTTAAATAATTTAGAAATAATATTTAAAAAGTTGTATATTATAAATTTTAAGATGTTAAAAAGAAGTAGGAAAAGAGAAAGAAACGCAGACTATGATGCTCAAAAGAGGAGGACGTTGATTTCAATAAAACTGTACTAACAAATCATGTAAAAGATGTCACTATCCTTCATAACATAAAATCTTAATGAGTTATTCTTTCACCCACAGTCCTCTCATCTTCTCAGCTCTAAATGTCAATATAAATTTCAAATTTTTTTTCTAATATAAGTATTAAAATCTCAAGAATCATACTTCTATTATGTAATAATTGTAACATTTAATCATCTAAGTAATGTCATAAAAGGTATTATTTAAAGAAATAAATAATCTGATGAATAAGTTTTGGAAGATTCTTGTTACCCATACAACAAAATTAATTAGAGCTTATTACTGCATCACCTGAAGCATATCACTTATATTAGACCTTGACCTTCACGTATAATTGGTTCAAGTCTCATTCGAATGGGACACATGCATTGGAGGAAATTATTTTGCTTAAATTTCAAACTTTGTTCTTCAAAGTGGAGTTTTTTTAATGGTTTTTTTATGGTTATTAATGCGATTTGACCTATACTACTTTATAAGTTTAGTTAACCAATCATGCACATTATTCCATCCAACTTTCTAGTACATGTATATATTTATTTATTTATTGTTTATTTCTCCAAGTAAATTCCTAGAAAGTCTCTTGTTATCAATCAAGATAGTGAAATTATTTCAATTCATCCCCTTCAATCATGAACATTAAACTACACCTGTCACACATCTGAATGAGGCATGCGCATAAATTATCACATTTCTTATTTATAAAAAAGATAGTAATTTTATATTTTTAATTTTACTTTCAGACAATGGTGGAAGAAAAACAGTTTTAGAAATAGTTATAAGAATAAAATTAAATATAAAATCGCATAAGAAAAAACTCATGAAAAGAAAAGTATTATTCAAACCAATGGCGTGAAAATACGAAAATGACAAAGTTTTATTTTCTAACATTAAAATAGTCACTTTCCAACTATTTTTCTTTTCCTTTTGATCTAGAAAATAAGTGTATGGTTTGTTCTACTTTTCTTAATTTTGGAGAAGAATGCATCTACTTCCCTCTTCCCTCTTTCTAATTTTTGTTTTGAAATTTGGATTGATTTTGATTGCTTAAAATGGACCCAAGAAAATTGTTTTTTCTATGGAGGACTTAATTAGTCTCTAGAAGACAAGCTCTTTGTGCTACAAGAAATGAAACAATATTCATTATAATATATCAATGCAAATTGCTTGGAAGTTGGCTTAGGTCGTTTTTTTTTTTTCTCTAGGTTTCTCTAATTATTTGGTCAATGACTTGCTTTCAAGTTTTTTCTAAATATAAAGACATTAATATGCATATTGGTTAATTTCATTTTGTTTCCATCACGGGTTTAAACCACCCAAATTATAAGTATAGCCTAAGTTAATATTTAAACTCAATTTTATAGCTCTTACAAATAGAATTAACATTGTTATGATGCATACAAATTTATTGTATACTGTTTTGGAAATTTTATTATTGTATACAGATTTTAATTTTTGTACACGATTTTGCTTTTTTATTTATTTTAGTCTTTAAATTTTAAAAAAATCCATAAATATCTGAAATGCGATTATGTATTGATCATTATACTAAAAAAATATCAATATTGTCTAACAAAGAAAAGGAAAGATCCGAAATTTCATGATTTGTAAAAACATGTACATTTCCTAAACGCAATTTCAACTCCCAAGTTAATAGTCGAACTTGAACACATTATAAAACATACGGTAGTTCTTAGTTGGTATAAAAAAAAAAGGAGTAAACAAAGAATAAGTTACTTTTTATTGTTTAAACAAATAGAGAAAATTAAGAAAACGCATATTTATGCCAATTTCTAATGAACTATTCATCATATTTAATACTCAGTGGACATTGAATATTTTTATAGAACTAAAGCTTATAATAAATACATAATTCTATATGTATAATTATATTATATTTAAGGTTCATAATAAATAAGTAAAATTATTTAACTTTTAAAATAATATAAAAAAGTTATGGCTGAATTATTTAAATTTCACTGTTTTTAATTTTTTTAAGAAATAAAAAACTTGAAAATATAATTATTAAATCATGTAATCATATTGATGTTTATGCATGTAAAATTGTATGGAAATTGAATACTAAAAGGTAATTAATTTTCCCAATTTTGTTGTGTTTTAAAAACTGTTAAATGTATAAAATAATTCCAAATAAGAGACCACATTGATTAGACCCATGAGAAGTTGCCTGAAGTAGAAACTGTCTTTTCTATTAAAGATTCACGGATTTCTAGATTTAGTGTTAATTGCTAAATTCTAAATCCTAAATCTGAAGAAACTGTTTTACTATTTAGTTAGATAGTAATTATAAAATGTGAGTTCTGTGTAGGTACAGGAAGATATTGTTTTATTATAAATATATAATATATTTTTTTGATGAAAAAGAATATAACTTTCAATGTGAAATGGGTTCTACAATTTGCATCATCTAAATTTTCACTAGATTGTTCACATTAATGGTTGACTTTGACAATTTGACAAATATCATCAAATTTTACTGTGGAAAGAGAAAAATGCCTACAAGAATTAATTATGTTCACACTTATGATCTATTAATTACAAGGTAGCCAATTAGGACTTGGTTAATAGTTTAAAAGATTATTATTTTTTTATTAACTCAAAGTACTTTAAAACAGGTAATTATTTCTTGTTTAATAATATATTTTCAGTATTCATGTTTTTTTTTTCGGATAGGACCCATTTTACTTTATAGTCTAAAAATGCATTTTCTTAAGAAATTTATTACTTAATTTTTTTTACATTTTTTATTATATGTTTTTCAAATTCTACTATTTTTTTTTCAAAGTCCTAAAACTAGTTTTAAAGAAAATTAGAAAAACATACAGAAGATTTTTGTGAGAGTTAGACATAAAGAACTGGGAGGTTTAGACATAAAGGATATATAATGGTTCAATGACACATTTCTAGCAAAATAGAAGTGGAGATATACAATTGAAAACAATTTATTAGACAAATTACATTGTATAATTTTGAATTTAATTTATGGTTGTATGAAGATTGGAATTTTTCTTATAAATGTTTCAGTTTGGAGTTTTCTTTGGACTTCTATTTTAGATTTTATTTTTATTTTTATTTTCTCTATGGATTAGAAGAAGTTTTTGTGAATTTATATATTAATATGTGTAAAATTAATTAATTGGATATAATTATACGGCTTTAATTGGACAAAGGAAAGTGGGGTGTAAATAGAAGAGTGGCAATTTTGTTGTCTTTGAAGATAGAAAACCAAATCAGTCCCACTCTGTTTTGTTTATTTTTCTTTCTCATTTTTCTCTTTAAGCATCCTAAACTTCCATGACTTCAACTATAAGGCTTCTTTGTTTTCTTTCTGCTTCTGAAGAAGAATCCATACATGCAAGGTTTGGGGAAATTTTTGATGTAGGGTTTTCGAGTTTCACTTGAATTTTTGGTAAAATTTGAAGTATTTTGATGGTTTAGGTAATGGAAGGTGATTAAGAAATTCTTAATTTGTGGTGCTTCAATATTTTCGTTCTAGAGAAGATTCCTTGTATTACAAGTATAAACCTAGGTAAGTGAGTTAGAATTTGCTCTAAGTTTAAATTTCAGATTTTGAAGGATGTTTTATCTTGGTTTTGAAAGGATTATTATAATTTTCAGAGTTGAGATACTTGAGTTAGTGTTGAAAGGAGAAAATCCTAAGAAATTTTACTGAGCAAAATTCTTTTAGTGAGAAACAAAAAAATTGCTAAAAATAGTTAAACAAATAAAAATTCCGATTAATAGGTTAAGTCCGGGAAAACTTTTCTTACGAGCTAAATTTCGCTCGCTAAATTTTAACCTTATCAGACAAATTTCTAAAAAGATGTTATTATTTACTTATATGGTTTAAATAGTTTTGTCTTGCGTAATTTTAATAATTATATTAATGTAATTTAACTATTATGTTAATATGCATCCTATAATTGGTGTAAGTGGGTGAGTAAATAGTTATGCTGTAAAAATTTGTATGGCTTGAATTTATTGGAGTACCATTTACCTAAAATTTTGTTTGTATTTAAGATGAGTTTGAGAGAATAAAAATAAAAGTGAGTAAAAATTGATTGAGGAAAAAAAATGAAAGAAAAGTAGTTGATGAGTAATGTAATCGTTTAAAAAATTTAATTAATAAAATTACAACATAATATTATAAATCAATTTAAATTAAATATAACTTATAAGTTATTATTATTATTTTTATTTTTATTAATACTTTTTTTATTATTTTATAACTTTATTATTTTTATTTTAATAATATTATATTTTATTATTCTTAACAAATTAAAGTTTATCATCAAAATTCTGTCTCCTTTTTAATTTTTATTTATTTTTTCATTTTTCGATTGCGGAACTTTTTATGCTTTTCTGTACTCTTTGTTAGTAGGTCTGCTTGAAACAAACAAACGCCAAATACTAATTTATGCTGATGAGATTTAATATGTATTAAGTATGGGGGTAGTTAGATAAAAAAATAATAACTAAATTTCACTATTACTTATACAATAATACTATAAGTGAAAAGTTGATAAATGTTTCTATATTATTACTTAGTTACAGAAAATGTAAAAAAATTACTATAATTTCTCGTGAATTATTCTCTGATTAAGTAAACTTTTATTATGAGTCAAGTGTTAATTTTTAAAAAATATATTCAATGTATTTCTTCAGAAAATTTTCAAGTTATATATTCAAATATGCATATTTATAATATTATACCCAGAAATACTTGATGTTATTTTTTTTTTCTTGTTCAAGATATTATGAAAATCCTCTTACGTAGCCAGCTAAGTGTTGCACGTAATTTAAAAATGTGCGTGCTATGATCGGTGATTAGAACATGTTCTATATTTTTATCCACTTATGAAACCCATCTATCACTGCCTTCACCAAATACCACCTTCCAGATATATTAGTCCTTTGAATTAATTAAATGGATAAAACCTATATATACTAATGATTTTTTCAGTGATGTTTTCTTAATTAAAAGTAATATTTTGTCTTTATCTAAATTACTTAAATCAGCAAAAATTATGAACAATGACAGAAATCTGGTTTTTCACTTATTCTGTTAGACTTTACCAATACATTTTAATCTAAAAAAACACTAATTTGATTAAAGAATTAAGCATAGTTATAATCTAAGTCTTGGAAGATGAAAATTTGAAGATATATTTATACAAAGTTGGACATTATCTGCAATACACAGAGAAGTTTTTCTCTTATATATGAAGTGTTTCTTTAGAAGAAAGAGAAGCATATGTTTATGCATGAAAGAAATGGTTTAGAAGAAAGGTTTAGGGACTCCTGCCGTAGGAGAGATGACGCCTTCTGTTAGTAAGCAAAAACATTAGCAGCAGTTGTCATCTTTCCTCGGTTGAAGCCCCTCCATAGCTTTCTCTACAATTCCATATATATATATATATATATATATATATATATATATATATATATATATATATT
>Ga0209489_102092_pt1 | contig 40958 bp, 12 predicted proteins | sample SiratrowhiteBW_FD_187527 | JGI IMG/M metagenome (GOLD analysis project Ga0209489, IMG submission 187527) | Root nodule microbial communities of legume samples collected from California, USA - Siratro white BW (SPAdes) (version 2) | ecosystem: Host-associated > Plants > Roots > Nodule | place...
TATATATATATATATATATATATATATATATATATATATATATATATATTTATATATTCTTGTGGAGATTGATGCTATCATAGTTTAGGTAAAAAATGTATTCCCTTTACATGACATTCATAAATCAAATCTCTGAAAATTGTGGTTTACAGTAGATGGAAGTTTATATAGGTTTATTACATCATTTGTTCATAAATGGAGATATATTACCTTAATTATAGGCCAACAAAGGATATTATGTTTTCTAAAAATAAGAGATTAATAAAAAAAATAAATGAAGGTATATGAGACTTGTAATGGAAAGTGATATAAAACTGTAATTGCAATGAATGCAAAATTATTCTTTATGATTTTCAACTTCTCTTCCAGACTGAAGACATTAACCGACCTTCACCCTGTTTAGAAGTGTGGCCGCACAGGCCCCTATGTAAAAATAAGGAGTTTGTTTTAAGAAAAATAAATATTATGTTTTGAAATAATTTTCATTATAAATATTTTAAAATTATGATAAGTATTACTTATTCTAATGTATTGTATTTATACATTTATAAATCCACACTGAATTATTTTTTTAATCTGGTGTAACTTATCAACATGTAATGGATTTACCGTAATAGCGTTAAAGGGTTTATAATTTTTAACGAGATAGAAAAAATAAATAAAACTTAAATTACAAATAAAGTACAAAAAAATAGTATATTCATAAAGAACAAAAAAAAATGTGAACTTAATATAAAATTATATTATACTAATAATAGACAATAACGATAGAGCAGAGAACTTTTTATTTGAAATAAAAAATATAAAAAAATTAATGAAATGATAAACATAAAATTAATATTTTAAAAATTCAAAAGTAAATTAAACTAAGTCTCTTTTGAACTTAATATTTCCCTTTTGGAATAGTATAGATAATCAAACCTAATTCTATCATCATGCTTATCATATATATAATCTCTTCACCCCCAGTTAACACCACTGAGTTAGCTGTTTCTGACTCACCGTATTTTACTAAATATATGAAAATTAAACGTGTGTCATCTTAATTTAATATAAAATCTAAATAAAATCAAATAAATATTCTAATACTGAATTTTACGGTTTTGTAGGTTTTTTATTATAAAATTATCAAATATTTTTACAAAAAAGTTAAAAAATACTTTTTAAAAAATTGTTAAAATATTTTATAATAGAAGGTTATCATATAGAAAAATATATTATGATTTTTTATAAATATTTTTGTATTTATAATTTTAAATCTTTGTCATATTTACAGATAAATTATATTTTAAGAATTACAGTAAAAAATTATTACCATATTTTAATAAATATAAATATATTTTATTTATATGTAATCAAACTATATAATTTTTTAATAATATTTTATATTTGTTTATTCATTATTAATTAACCTTAAATATTGAATATCATATTTAAATATGAATAATTTAATCGGTAGTTGATTTTTAAATTCAATCAAATCATTGAATCGAAAAAATAGTATATCTAAAAGATAAAATAAAAAATCGATTTTTGATGATTTTTAGAAAGAAAATAAAGTGGTAATTAAGTGCTATTTTTAATTAAGCAATGTTCGAATTCTCAAACTTTTGAGGTTATTCTTATATGTTTTCATTTGGTTACTACTGCGTTGATGATTATTTAGGTTGAATGCAAATTTTTAACTTACCCTCATATGAGTCCATCTTAGTTGGATGTTGGATGATAATATTAATATACTCCTTTTTTGATAGACATATATTAAATATCTCTATTTTTAAATTTTTTTTTCTTATTGTAAATTTATTATTTTTTTTAGGTATAAAGGACCATTTTATAGGTAGAAAAAAATATTTCATGAACATCCAGAATATGCTTATATCTAAACCAGAGGAACAGAAAAGAGGTGAATGTTTATAAATTATATGACGTGACCAGAGAAAAGAGGAAAAAAAATCAATAGGTGTTTAATTGGTGTTTATCAAATAAATATGTATCATTGTCCTTTGAAATATAGGAACAAGAGAAGTGGTGATTGATGAGTATTGTTAGAGAGAAAAGAAAAAGAAAAAATAAATAAATAAGAAGAGAGAAATCACCACTATTAATAAAAGTTGGTTAAAAACAAAAGCATAATATTGACATAGGTATTATCACACACATAAGTTGCTTTTTAAACTAGAGAAGATTACTCGTAGGACATTATTTAATTATAAACAATTGTCTTTAAATTTAAGAAACTCATATGAGACCTATATCATTATAATTTTATTTATAAGCAAAAATAGATAATACAACGATGAATAAACTTGACCATTCTAATCCACCTAGGGAGTTAATATTGGTGGAGTTGTCATTGTTCTAATTAGTTTCAAAATTCTACCCAACTATCTAATTTAATTCCTAATTCGGCCTAATCAAGACTCATAATATGTAAAACAGAAGTGGGTCCACATGACTTTGTAATATATATATATATATATATCAATTTTCCAATTATGTATTATTAAAATATACAATAAAAGAAATGTGAAATTTAAATTAAGCTATATTTTATAAATAGACATTTTAAAATTAAAATATTACCATAAATAAAATATGATGTTATACAAATTTGTTTATTATTAATATAAAGTAGTTTAGGAACTTATATTTTTAAGAAAATATTAAAATAAAACTAGATTGGGATCACCCAACCACAACTTGTATTATATTTAAAAAACTTTACATTATATCTATTAGAATTAAAATTTGTCAAAATCAACTTCAGACAAACCAAACCGGTAACATCCACCAATACATTATAGTTGGGTAAACATTGTAGTTATTTATTTATTTTCTTAAATCAAGAACCAAACAATTTATTCAAAGATTAAATGGGTTAATAATTTACAATTTTAAATTAACTAAACGATAATATTTCAAAGATGAATTAGATTTTCTATCACAATTGCAAAAACTTAACTAAATGATAATATGAAATTTTAAAGATTATTTTATCAATTTATTAATTTTAGGGACTAATTTAATCAATTATTACAATTTTAAAGAATAAATTAATTAATTTTCTTCTTTATTTTACTTGAAATGCGAGTTGGAAAATAGGTTGGAGACAAGCAATCTAATCTATTTAAAATCCCTAATTATTCCTAATAGGTGACCAAACCTAAAGGAAATGCATTAATTATTATTTATAAAGGGTATGATAGTTATCCAGTTAAGTAGAGTATGAAATATTGACATTATTACACTCAAATTTCTTATTCTTTTAATAATTTATATATATATATATATATAATTTATAAAACTTCTTAAATAATTTCAATTTTTTTAATTTTCTAATTTACACAAACTAATTTTAATTTATATATTTAAATTTGGATGAATCCTTAATAATAGCGTGGTTTGTCATTTCAAAGAATGGAACTGTGTCTGGGCCCACGCGAATGCGCCCTGTCTCTGCATTTCCCTTTTCCATCTTCATCCTCACAACACGTTGCACAGAACGACACCGTTTTGGCTCGACATAATCCATCAATCAACACCTGAATCGCTTCAGCAAAGGGTATTCGAATTTCGAAGGAAACAAACGTCTGGCGCATCGGATCGACGTCGTTTTGAGCCGATTTTCGAGGATACAGATCTCTTCAAACTGCTCAATTTCTTCAGGTACATTCAAATCCTCTTGATAGCCTGTCGGTCGTTCTGTTTTTAGCTTGAACCTGTCGTTTTGATTGTAGTCAAATGTCGTGGACTTTGATGATGGCTACAAGGATTTAGGTTGTTCATGTTCTGATGCATTCTTATAGTACTGTATCGTAAGTTGAAGCTGAAGGATTTCATTTCTTGAGATTTATTATGTTTCTGTTTGGTGGTTTCTGGTTAGGCATAACATTCACATGTTAATGACTTTAGGCAGATGTTTACTTGAAAAGATTCTTCTTATGAAATTTTATTTTACTTTTGCTTTGTTCGGTAAATCACTCAACTTCGGAAACCACTAACATCATATTGATGCAGGTAAAATTAAATTTAGATTTTTTAGACGACATATTGGATTTGAATTTTTTGAAAGATAAAAAAAAAAATGTATTGAAAGAGAAGACTTCAATGAAAAAGTTACTGTTAAATTTCGTCAATTTTGTTGTTGTTCTCCAATCGTTTCACGGTTCAAGTGACAATAAGCTTTGGTTTAGTATAAGGAAGTAACATTTGAAAAATGGATTCCATATCTAATTCGATTTGGATTATACTGAAGAAACAATAAAAAAATTTATGGTTTCAGTTTAATAACATGTATCGAGTTGATCCTATATCCTTATTATCTGAGTTACTCAGGTGAAAATCTAATTTTATGCAAGAATAGCATTAGAAACACATGACATTGCATGTAAATTTAACGTATAATAATATCCTTCAGGTTCTCAATCAACTTCATGAACTGAGCATCTACTTTTTGTATCTTTTGACCGATCAGATTTCTAGAGATTCCAATCCATTATATCTGTTTGATAACTTTTAACATGGATGATAGATCAAACTATTCAGGTAATGTTTTTCTTTGACCAGTGCTTGGTTGACATAATTAAGGAGCACACATTCTAGGTAGATAACAATAAGTTTTTTACCCTAGGAGTAACTAAATTTTCGTCTTTCTTTTACGTACACATGATCCCAGCCAATAGTTTTAAACCTCAGTTAAGAGAGTTATGTGGGAATTAGGGATCTTGTAGTTGTGGTGTGGGAGGCTTCATTCTTTATGCAGGAGAAGGACCCATTCTTGAGTTTCGGTGGCCATAGTTATCTTTCATAATTATGTTATTTCATAAATAGGATGAAATATTAGAAAAGTAAATATCTTTATAAGTATTTATCTCTTGTATAGAATGATGAAAGATCTTAATTGCAGTATTAACTGTATGATATAGGAATTAGTCTTTTTTTACGACACCATCCGTGCGGAAATTGATGGAATGCAATGATTCTTTGTGGTTTACAAAGTTTTTCAGTAGATTTGCTCATTTGAGCCACTGATAGTGTCCATGTTACTGTAAGTTGATATATATTTTGAATGCTATTATGTGAATTTTCATTTTCATGTTTCTTTCTTTTAAGTTAGATGCTTTTTGCTGCAAATGCAATTCGTCTAAATTTCTTTTACTTATGTTTTCAATGCTGTGTTGCAGGAATGTATTGAAGACATTGATAGTATCTGTTATAGAGAAAGCCAAATGAAATGCAAAGACAAATAAGTTTGTAGTATTTTACTTATAGTATTTTACAGTTACATGCAGACTGAAAAATTGATATTGATGTGCCTGACAATTGATAAGTTGAGGGGCTCTCTGTATTCAAAATCTTCATTGAGTTACAAAACTCGCACATGTGGCAACAGTCAGGAAGGGTAATAAATGAATGACAGAAAATGCATCAGAAGAAGAAAACCGTATTGGCCATTTGCTGCTGTTGGATCCTACAAGTGCATGCATAAGCTGATCACGCATTCATCTCTCCAAAATTAGAGTTTCACGAGAATTCATCGGAGCTTAATGTAATGTTTCCTGTGCAACAGATTGCCTCCAACATGCAGTATTTCCTGTGTTCTTATCCCCTTTCTATTAATTGGCCATGCTGCAAATACGGCTGTTCTTCATCTGTAAGCAAGGCACAGTGAAAAGTTACACAATTATTTGAGATTGTGATAAGCATACAACACATTTCTGTTTAATCTTAAAACAATAGTATGGTGACCGTGATCACCAATTGTGCAAACAATCCTCACAGTGAAAGGCAATGTTGCAACAGTTTTATTAAATGCACACAGAACTTGTTTTGTTTGTATTTTTTTTCAAAAGTCCTCTTAATGAGCACAGAAAGAGGCAATTTTCTCAATAAGAATAAGACAAGCATTCGCTATAAAATAAGAGGCCCCTAATTACTCTCGCTAGTACATCTCTCCTGTTCGGATCCAAAATTAAGAAAAGCATAAATGTTTTGGCCCAGTTAGAGAATTGCCCCAGATGGTATAATAAAAATTTTGGATTTATTAAATTACAAAAAGCTTATTTGTCTGACCTGAGCAAAAAAAGGAAAAAATATAAGGGGTTTCAATATACAACAGTAAGCAGCATGATTATGTAGACGGCTAATTATTACCACTTTCACCATCAGATGCATCTGCAATCCTTGCAATGGCGTCAACTAGTGCTTGTTCATGCTCCTGTAAAACGGTCCAAGCAAGTGTGTGAACAATAATCATGAGCATACACGTTTGAAGATAGGAAAATCATGATGATGGATGGTTGACTTGACTTACTTTCAGCATTTGCTTTGCTTTCTCAAGCTCCATTGAATCTGGAGCACTTGTAGCAAATATCCTTTCCACCTGTTATAACATTAATGTTTTAAAAATAAAAAAAAACATTCCCTGTTTATTCTTTTGGTTTGAAAGAGGTTGCTTAGGCATATCATCCTACCTCCTTAACTAGAGAATCTGTGTTCAGTAATTCGATGTCATCCAAAACTCTCTTCCCAATGCCATTTTGGGGTGGGTGAAACTCTTGTCTGGTATGAAGTCTGGGATGACCTCTCCCTCTTCCTGCACCTAAAGAATCACCATGGCCAAAGAATCTCTTAACGCCACGACCGTGCCCACTATGTCCACCTCTATGGAGTATGCCTGGATCTTCACCTTCCCATCTTATATCCTCCGGTGAGATCTGTAATTGATAAGGTATATTTATATCTGTCAATAAAATATGAAAGATCATTTTGCCCAACTTATATCTACTTGGTTATTGCAACATAATTTCTTTCAGTGTAGAAATAGTCAAATCATTTGCAATTATTTTGCACATTCAGCTTGCAAACAGCTTACACATTCAGAATGCATGAGTGTATGCACATAAAGCAAAATTATCACTCAAAGAGGGTGTTAGGGACACCTTATTTTAAACTTATACCCACATCAACCACAAATATTAAAAGATATCTAGACATGGCTTCAACTTGATTATGATGATCAATTGAAAATTGTAAGTTATAAGTCATAAGCACTGAATATCCCAATCAACATTGCAATTTGCATTCTGGAATTTAACACAAATTTCAACTGCTCCTAAACTCTTAGTCCAAAAAACATGTTAAGAAAGATTACAAACAAAACAACCAAAAAAGTTTATAATAAAAAAAAATCCTAAATACCCTCCAAATTTTCCCAAATAAAGAACTCAAATATTTTACAATATTCTAATCTGATGGAGTCAGACTCCTCTTTCTATTTATGTACAGCTACAGCTTTGCTAACATAAAGCCACCCTTAATGGGCCCACTTCCCTACTTTCTAACAAATTCTTCGTATTTCTTTGACAAACTAACCTAACTTACATAACTATTAACTGACCTATCAAAATTACCATCCGCAGTCTATGTTCAAGCAGTGTTTTCCTTATACGTGAAATAGTATTGCAAACAAGTGTAGATGAGTTTGCATTAAAGAGATAATAAATGTGCCACAAATGAGGAAGGAAAATGGCCCATTTGACTCTAAATTGGACTAAACTTACACAAGATCAGAAGATAAGAGATGGATTCTACAATGCACCCTTCAGAAGCCAGAGCATGGATTCACCAGCTTTCATAATCATTGATTATATAACATTTCTGTACTTAATTTAAATATCATCCCCATTTAAAAGTTGAGATAAAACATAGAAAGTACATGTATAATAAGCTATTGGAGTATGATGTTTCAGCCAGGGTACCAACTACCAAGACAAGATAAAAGGAGCTCAAGGCCAAAAGAAGGACAATGGATCGAATAGCTTTAGTTTAGGCCATAATAACATATAAGCTGATAGGAGGACTCAAACTGCTTTTTGTGGAGAGGATGGATGCAGCAAATTCTGCTATCCCTTATTAAGTTATCAGTGTCCCATTGGTACTAAGACACATAAAACTTGCCTTCTAGATTTATTTTTAAAGGAAGGTGATGCTAGAGGCCAAAAAATCATTTGCTTACTATCTAGTCTTGTCATCTTTAAAAATATTATACTTTTTAGTCATTTCATATTATTAGATGTTAATCTTTTCATTAACATTTTTTGCTAATGCTAAACTCAAAGTAACTGTTAAAATTAAAAAAAAAAAAATAACTAACTAACTCTTGCTGTTATATATGCAGCACAACATACGAAATATATACCTCTTTGAGATCAACCCATTCCCAAGTCTCATGTACTTTATTAATATCATAAACCAAAGCATGCCGACCCTGCCAGAAAGAAAAAATCCAAAAGTTTGGATAAAAAATTACTCAAAAGTTATTAAAAAAAAAAGCCTATCATGCTGCCATGCAACTTTCTGGATTGGGCCCTAATCACATTTCAGCTTTTTTATTTCCATCAGGATTAAGGGGTGAATATTTCATTATATATCCTACAAGAGTTTAGAAACGACAGAGAGACACATTATCCTAAATGAAGTAAATATAAAATGTTTGCATGCTGTTCATTCTTTAATCGGTCCATGGGGAAACAAAACCAAAGGCATCTCATGTATGGGCAAAAAAACTCAACTACATAAATCACCCTAAAGGGCCTAAACATCAAATTCAAATGAGAATCAGTCCAGTGAGCATTAAATGTGTTCACCAGGTAAAATATAAATGCAATAATCAAGAATTTTCAGAACTAATTTAAGATCTAAACATACATCCGCAGGGTTGTAATCAGTTACAACAGCCTCATAAAAGTGGTTATCTTCGGGCCACCTAGTCCAAACTTTCTTCCCAATCAATGGATCAAATGCTGCTGCTTCGGCGGGTGCATTGGATGCAAGAGCACTAGCACTGCGATTTAAAAAGGGCCTACCTCCAGTAGGTCCAGCAGAAGTATATTGTACAGACTTCACTGAAGATAAAGCAGGCAAGGATTGACCCTGGTGACAATATTGGTGGAAAATTAAAACCAAATGGACATTAATATATCTCTTTTGTACATCTCAAGCAAATAATTTAAGTGCGGTGCCATTATGGATTTTGGCCTCTGGATCCTAAAACATCCCTTAAAAATGCAGAAACTGAATATGAACACAAAAAAATGTGCTGTTAAAGCCCACATCACATCATATATTATAAATAGAAGGTGGTACCGAATGGGATGTCTTCTGCTTTTTTCGGGAAACTGAAACAGTTGGACTAGGTAAAATGTCATGAACAGGCTGAGATGTGCTGCGCCTTGCAGGTTGGTAACAACCAGTTTGTCTCCACTCCCTGATTGAATTTTCAATCACATAACATTATAAAAGTGGCAGAAAAACGGCCAAAAATAACTTTTTCTACACTATTATTGCAACTATTTAAATAATTTCCAAACCTAATGCGGTGAATTATTTCATCAGAGTTAACCCTGGTAAGAAGCTCTCTGTGTTCATCATCTGAAACCCTTAACTCTTTTCTAAGCTCAGTTATCAAACCTTCCTTCTCCTGATGAATACATAAAATAAAATACAGGAGATAAAGCTTTAACACAAGAAAATACAAAGATAATAAAAAATACATGGAGGGAACCAGTGCTATATACCCATGTAAGAGCATCAGACTGAGCTTTGAAAGCACGCAAGACAGCAGAGTAAGCTTCCTGTTCAAGTTGATGAATTTGAGCCTCCATTTCACAATGCAATTTAAAGTGTGTAACAGAACCTATAGAAGATTTTTCATTGCCAGTAACACTGCTCGATCTCAGAACTCTATTCTGATATGCGGAAGAAAGATCATCAACAGTACCTAAAATCGTTTAGCACAAAAGGTCCTTAATATAAGAAATAACAATGACACGTTTCAAAGCTTTAAAGTTCAAGTCCATATTGTTAAGGATACTGATTCATGCATTGTAAGAGAAATTTCGTTATAAGTGAATGCTGGCTACACAAATTATTTCTTTAAGGATATTCAAAGTTCAAGTTTATTTTGGTAAGGATCTTGATTCATGCATCGGAAGACAAACTTCTGTATAAGTGAATGCTGGTTACACAAAATGATTCTTTAAGGATATTCAAAGTTCAAGTTTATTTTGTTAAGGGTTGATTCATGCATTGGAAGAGAAATTTCTTTATAAGTGAATGCTGGTTAAACAAATTATTTCTTTGTTCTAGAAACAGAGGGCTCTTGACTCTTTAAATGTTCTTTTCCAATTTAACCAATGATAATACACACAATCAATTATCTTTACTTCCCTACCTCTTTTAATCTATTTCATTTTTCATTTTCAAGTTTATTAAACAATTTGAGCAACTCAAATGATTGATTCCGCAGGATTTTCATGTTTTGACAAAGAATAATGTCTAAAAATATAATTCAATTTACAAGCATATGAAAAACACTGGCAGAAAATGTGACAAGGCTTCTATGCATTCAAATTTTAACGCACACACACAAAACCTACTTCACAATGAAACAATTTCGATATTAAAAAGATAAAATATGATCCAAGTGCAAGGTTCTGAATAGCATCTTTAGAGATTTCATGCATTGGGGTTGCAGTTTAATTATACAATTTCTTCTACCCTGCAGATCTCAAATGAAACATATATTTGGTTCCTACCATAACCTTCTTGCGATATTTGGTTCCTTCAAACACCCATAGAACCAACTTTCGCTCCTTATCAACCTCCTTGATCAATTAACACACTCCATGTCATATACACACACAAAAAAAAATAAAAAAATCCATCCCAGTTAGAATTTCCCTCGTATAACATGTGGTAGCAAATTCCAATTTCATGCATTCAAACATAGTTGCCGCATCTGCAAGCACAAATACCAAGCAAATAATTCCTATCTGATTGCTCACTGGATTCAAATTCAAGTTCAAGTTTTGTCCCCTCAACAACTTAAACAGTCTGCACCCCACGCCACCAAAAACTAACCTCAGTAACCATTTAGTAATATGCACCACTAATCATGCTCTCTCTTCACTCGTTTACAAATTAGTAAGCATATGCCCAATACCAGCAGAAGGGTGTCTATTTGCGTTGATATCATCACAAATCTATATACAAAATTTTCATTAACACTGCATAACAAAGCCAGAAAAATTCACACGCCCTAAATTAAAAATATCTTTTCGCCTCCTTCACTTTTCATTTGATATTCTGAAAGTTCAAATCCAGCTAAATAAGGGGTTAAACTTAAACCCTAGCTGAACATTGTGCACATGAATGCCACAGTGCCCGATTTCAGGAAAGTTCCTAAAACAAATAATCTTCAACATAATAGCAGCCAATTAAAAAATATTGACGCCACGCCCAGGAATTTCGAAATCACTAAACAATTTTAAAAAGTATTTTTTTTTTCTCACGACATATTCGACAAGTTGAGGTAATAAGAAAAAGAAAACCCTAGAACGTTGTTCGGGCGGAGTGGGAGAAAAAGGGCAATGGGGCTCACCAGGAGTGTCGGAATTTGACAGTGCGAGAAGTTTAGAACATATGGGTGAGAGAGCGAAGAAAATGTGCTTGGAAGCGCGTTTCGGTTGGAGAAAGTCGAAGGTTTTGGAGAAGAAAATGGGTTTTAGTTTTCAGTTTGGAGAGAGAAAACGACAGAGTCAGAGGTGTTGGATGTGTTCCTCGTACGAGTTATATAGTAGAGTCTAATCGACTCGAGTGGACGCAAAAAGCAAATCAATAGAAAAATTATATTTGATTTTGGTTTGGTTGAAGGAAACCGTACCAATGACAGGGTATGGATTCTGGATTATAAGAAGAAGAAAAAAAAATAGTTCAGTTAATTAAATGAGGAAAAATAGTTAAAATTTATTTATATAAATGGAAATAGTAACTGACAAATAATAATCCATAGCATATCGGATGGATATTTATAGGAAAAATAATTAACATGGTATAGCAGAATTCACTTGTATATTGATTTAATTCACAAAAACATTTTATTTAGTGATATTTTCAATGTTTCTTCGGATAGTTATTCTATTAAAAAATTATTTTAATATAAATGAAATAATTATAGTTTATTTGGAACTAAAGGGATATGCTTAAATGTCATAAAAAAATCGAATTGATAATAATCTTAAATTTAAAATATTGTTATTATAAGAAATTTTTATCGGAACACACAGATTTAAGGTAGAAAATAACAGAGTTTTAAAATTAAGACCGGTATTACACAATATCTAAGATTTTAGGAATAAATAAAATTCAATATAAACTATATTAAATTAATTTTTAAATTGTAAAATATTATAAAAAATTAGATTTTATGAAACTTATAAGAGTTGTTTAAAGGTGATGTAATATGATGAACTCACTCAAAATAATATAAGATTCATGTAGTTTTTTTTTTTTTTCAGCGGGTTTGTCGAGCTTAAGCTTTAGTACCAGACTTAACAATAAATGAGATTCCCAGCACTAAATTCCATGATAGTTATTACTCTAAAAGTACGTTGGGATTTAAAGATAAATTCAAACGAGTGAAAATAAAAGTTAATTTGAAAAAGTATATGAAAAATGTTATTTATATTAAAATAAAAATAGTAAAAAATAAGAAAATTTTTATGAAAATTCATGAATAATGTGATAAATATAATTAATAAATTATTTTTTTAATAAAAATTAGATATAATTATTTATGATGGTTATTTGTGATGTTTTAAATATCATTTATTCTAGTGATATCCACAAGGTAACTAAGATAAATTTAATATAAAATTTGAATCAATATATTTCGATTTTTTTCTTCATATATATATATATATATATATATATATTCAATATTGTAGAGTGAGGATAATTCTTCAGGCAGGCTCAGTTAAATGCGGTCCAGTCAAACGCCAATTATTAGTGTTTAAAAGGAAATTACTTCCTACACTTTCATATTTAAACCTCCACCCCCACAATTGAGTAAAATGACAAAATTGTGTCATGCGTTTCTCCTTTATTGCATCCCACCACCGCGATCACTAATAGGTAGCTCACATTGTAGTTAGAAGAAGAGCGAAAAAAAATCTCGTTTCAAAAGGTTTTGTCTAGAACATAGCTATGTTCAGAACCCAATTCTTTTTGGAACACAAACTCATCTCAGAAAATACATTTCAGAAGATATTATATGTTCTGGAAAGTTTATCCCATTTCAAAAAGCTTGTTCTTAAATGTATTTACGTGTTCTAGGAACTTTATTTTAAAATTTTTGTTTAAAAAATCTTATATTGTTTTAGAAAAGGTATTTTAGAATGTATTTTATTAATTTTAAAAAGTATGTTTCAGAAAAAAGTTTCAAAACAGGTAATCTAAGTTACTTTAAAGAAGGGTAAAATAGTTATTTAAAACTTATGGGTTGTATGTTTAAATTAAGGGGTGCAGGAAGTAATTGCATGTCTAAAAATGGATGAAAACCGTCTCTATAAGCCAGATTGGTCCAATATCTGGTCAGCACATAAGTCAAATATTAACCATTCATGTGGCTACCAGTTTTAAAAAATTTTGTAGCCTTCGTAGGTTTTGACTAATCAAACTAAGCACCTCATCTTTCACACTAGAACTTCGTAACAGGAATCTTCTACTTTATATTTTGGTTTGGATCCAGTGACATCAATGTAACTACAACCTTAGGAATATTTTCTTTTCATCCAATTTTTTTTTTGTCACTAATTATAATTTAGTGGTTAGATCAATAACAAACTACATCTTATAATAAGAAGTTTCTGAATAATATAATAATTACCTTATATATATATATATATATATATATATATATATATATATATATATATATATATATATATATCTGTAATTAGAAATTCCATGTATAAATCTCCAAGGTGGCTACTGGAACTGTCATGTGAGAGGATTAAATGTAAATCTTGGATAGTGCTGAATTTCTTAGTTTATAACTAATCTCATCTTCCAATCTCAGCAAAACAAGAGGAATCTTGAGTACAAAAGATCAGGGAAGAAAACAAAACTTGGCAAGTGTAGATCTTAAATGAGCAACAGTTTTTTCAAATGCGTCTGACATGCTAAGTATAGCTGGGTTAAAAATTGAAACAAAGCCCTATAGTTTATTGAGCAAGAAGATCTTCCAGGTAATAATATACGTAATTAAGATGTAAGGTTTTCACATGATTGTACTGAAACCATGATGGCATTTTAAAAATGGTGCAAGATGACAAAACAGAAATGATTAGGCACACAGTATCCTCAAGAAAGGTTTTGCTGTGTGAAAGGAATTGTACTCAGCTAAATAACTGGTCCAGGGTGAAGATTTGTTTTAACTAAATTAAGTGATTTTGATTGAAAAAATGAGAACATGGGTTTAGAAGGTAATTGGCTCATATGCACATGTCTATCACATGAATATCCATAGGTTTGAAGATTGAAACAAAGTAATGAAAAAACAGTCAATTATGCTCCACATGGTAGCTTGCATTTGTCTTTCACAACCCCACCAATCAAAATTCTTTCTTACCACTTACCATTCACTAGAAATGACATGAAGAAAATTATGACAACCTTATCATTAGTGGAAAACAAACACCATTCAAAGTTCAAACTAGATCCTTGACCCTCCGATGTTGTGTATATGAACATGCTTGTTGTCTATGCAGCTGTTATGTCTTTTTCCCTACAATATGATACATAATATAATGCAAGTAATGGTGAACCACGTGCATAAAGTATGTTCATTGCTTTTCATATATTAGCCTGATTCAACTCTCCAAAATTATTAGCACTCTCACATCTCACACTACTTGCTGAAACCATTCTCAGTTTCTCATGAAGAACAACAGGTGCAGACTTTTGGCTGCAGTCTTGGCCTTGGTGCTTGTTAACATTCTTTTCTTCTCTACTTTCTGTGTCCAACATGAGCAGAGATTTTCAACAGAGAAAACTCTCTCTAGGAAGTTGCTATCTTCATCTTCTGATTCAGTTTCCACAAGTAAAAGCAAAGTAAGTGGAAACAAGAAACAGACCAAGAAAGCTGTGGAGCCAAGCTTGAGGAAAGCACCATCAAGTGTTCCAAATCCTACACAGAATAAGTAGGATTTGACTTTTCTTCTGGAGATCTAATCAAGGAAGATGCATTGTTGGTTTATGTGATTTGATATTGTTTCTTGTACTTGGTCTTTTTCTTATGTTACACTCTTGTAGCAATGTTGAAGGTTTTGTGGATCAGAATGCAGAAAATGTATATAGGTGTACTATAATTAAACTAGTGTAGTAAGAAGCATTTTGCCTTGCAAAGTGCAGAAATTTAATTCCAGGATCTAGATATCAATTTTGATTTTGATCAAGAAAATGCTTTTCTTTTCTTTTTTTTTTATTGTCTTTAATTATCTCTTCTGTCTTTCACTTGCAGAAAATGCAGCCACACTGTTTTTTTAGTATTTTCTTTTAAGAGAACACAAATATTCTCCATAGTAGATAATCTTGCTTAAATAGGTCTATTATATAAAACAATCTTTCTTTTCTTGCAAATTTTTAACATAACTATATATCAAGGTCGGTCCAACATATTTTTAGGCCTACAACCAATATTAAGATGAGACCTTTTAAGTTTAATAATATTTAAAAAAAACATTATTTTTATTGAAATAATTATTTATTATTGAAGGTTTATCTTGCAAGCTTTTAAGAATGTAAAGTTATGTATTAAATTTGGGTGATAATAAATATATTTCAGAAAGACACGTTTGAATTACTCTGTCTTGATAATTAAGAAAATTTAAAAACAGATTTGAGACTAATTTTAAGAATCGAAACATTCAGAATGCGACTTTGACGTAGCTAATAAGTTAACTAACATTAATTAGCAATTAAATTTGAGTGGAAGAGAAAAACACAATAAAAGTCATTTTTTTTTTTCAAAAAAACAAAACTAGAATACCTGATCATTAAAACTAATTATCAATTTAAATTATATTTTTAGGGACTTAAAATAAGGGTTTTAGTTGTATTAGTCTTGGACTACCTTGGTTATATATCTAAGATTTAAATTAGACTACTTGTTCATATGAAAGAATTTGGTGTTAAAATGATTCATGTGGTCAATAATAAATGGTTTATATTTTTTTGGAATATATATAATGTAAAAAAAAAGTTAGTTTATGCAATGAGAGAGATAGATTAATTTGTTAGAGATCTCACATGATAGATTAATTTGTTAGAGATCTCACATCCATTAGAAATATAATCTTTTAATAGTTTATAAGTGGATGCAAATCTCATTTTGTGAACCGGTTTTGTAAACTTAAGTTAAGTTTATTTTTTAATATGATATCACAGTTTATCCTAAATAAATTATTGGCTTATTGAATCATCTGGTACATATCATTATCGAATCACCCTTAATATATAGTTTGAAGTTAAAAAATCTAAGATTTATTTAAATTAATTTTTATCGGACATATTTAGTTTGTGTTATAAATAAGTTTAATCCATTTTATAAAATAATAATTATATTAAAAAAGAAATATAATATTAAGGTAGTTTGTGAACATTGATGGTGGTCAAACTTAGTAGCTAGTGACTACACATGGAAATGTAAGGAATCAGCACGATTGATTGTTGGCTAGTGTGTTGTTGGAACATCTAGCCATCCACTTTTAGGTACAAAACTTGGCTTTACAACCAAAAAGATTGAAACTTCTTCCAGTTTATATCATGCATTGTTTGGACGGTTTCATAAATTAGATGGGATTGCACGAGCCATAACTTTGGGTGGTCTTCTTCCTCACCATTCCTTATATTTCAAAATTATGATGGTCAAATAATGGAGGCAAAACTTCTCTAACATATATTTCCATACATTATCTATTTTGTCTTTTTTATGGGGCTATTGAGGTTAATAAGTATAATATTATGCCAATAAACGTGGGAGAGATTGTTTAATATTAGATTGGATGTAATCTAGAGTGAATAGGGATAGGGTAGGGTGAGTATTTCTTTGCTAGAAACCAAAATTAGATTCTATAATCTTTAAGAAGATGAAAACATATTTAAAAGATAATAATAATTTTGTTCATTTAGAAATAAAGGAAGGTATAATAGAATTGGTAGATTCATTCAAAATTAACAACTTCTAATATTCTAATAACAGTTAGAGATTTGTTCAGATATATATAATATTTGTTACCATTTTTAATTTATTTCTCACTTAAAAAAGTCTTCTAATTTGAGTTACTTAGTCAATATATTAACTATATTAACTACTTGTTATTCTGACAAATAAAATATAAAATGTCTCATTCTTTACGAGATTGCTTAGAAAATATAAAATAAAATGTAAAAGTTTTGATTTACATTTTCTTTTTTAAAAGTTCACATTTAAGCTATCAAGAAAAGGACTTTTTCTTTTTGTATCCTTATAATTTCTAACTGCAGCCTCATAATTTTTAAATGATTATTTTATCATTCATAAATGTGACTTTGGGTTACTTGTTTTTGCAAAACTTCTAAAACAAAATTTTATGAATTTATAAAACATGATTTTTGGAACAATATTTCTAAAACAATTTTTTTTAAAACATATAAAATGCGTTTTAAAATAAGTTTTTCAGAATATATGAAATGTTTTTTGAAATAAACCTTTTAAAACATATAAGATGCTTTCTAGAATATGATTTTTAAAATAAGATTTTCAAAATATATATAATATCTTTAGAAACGAGTTTTTCATAACAAAATTTTTCTTTTGTTCCTTCGAAAGAGTAAAGCATCGATGAAAACAAATTTATTGTCGGAGGTGCAGAGCGGGAGGGTATTTAGTCTTTTTGCTATTCATTTGTGGGTACAATTAGTAATTGTAGAGTGTAGAAAGAAAAAGCGTCAAGAAAGTGGATCAAGGCCCATGAATGTAGAATTAATAATGCACGGACAATGCGTTCTGCACCCCATATTTTTAAGCTGCACCATGTAAAAATTTAATTTTCAATTTTAGCTTTTAAAATTTATATTTCAAATTATCAGCGTTTCCTCATTTTCGACGACATCCTTCGGCATTGGCCGCGAGTGGAGTGCCACGACGGCTGAGCGCAGCTTCAGAATAAGAGGATGAGTCTTAGTACCTTACACTAATATTGTATTGATTTAAGAAGATTTACTGTTTAAAAATATGGATTTGAAGAGATGAATGTTATTTTATTGACCTGATTTAAAAAGATGGATCAGAAAAGATTTGCAAGATTGGATATTCAGAAGAGATTTAAAAGGATAAAATTTGAAATTACGAAATAGTCCTTATATTTGAAGTGAAAATTAATTAAAAAAAATATAAAGAAGGTATAAATTATAAACAATAAACAATTATTAACATTAATATATATTTATTGTAACAATATATATTATATATGAAAAATTAACTGATTTATACCTAAATCATCAAATAATTGATTCAAATAATTATATTTTTTTCATTCATAATATTTTCATTTTCTTTTTTTAAGACAGCTATAATATAATTAATCTCCCTTCAATCTATCCATACTCAATACAATCTATCAATTCATAATTATATTATTGACGTAAAATAATTAAATCAATAAAAATGTTCATTTTATAAAATAAATAATAAAAGTATATTATACATGTTATATTGTTTTCTATTTATTTTATTTTTTTTATTTTTTATCGATGAAAATATGTTTACTTAATGTTTAATTGGAGTAAATCAGAAAAAAAATATTTTTGTCTCCTTTTATTTGATTCAATATTTATGATGAAATTGAGGGGAGAAGATGTTATTTAAAATATTTTTTATTCATCTTAAAAACAGTTTTATTTTCTTTTAAATATAAAATTATAAAAACACAAAAGTAAGGATGTTCACGGGTTGGATTAGATAAAATAATTATCTAACATATTAAAAAATATAAATATATAGTTAGTTGATTCAGTTTCTATATTTTTTATATTAAAATCAATTTAATCCAATTTATTTTAATTTTTTACCATCTTATTTCACAAGGGTTAATTAGTAATTTCAGAAATATATCAATTAAAAAATAAAAACAAATCTATAACATCTATCAAATCAATCCCAAACTTTCATAACTAATTCCCTTAAATCCCTTCAAATCTTACCATGCATCCATTAATCCAAACAACCCTCTCATCCACACACAATCCACTCAAATCCCTTTAAATTCATCCTCTCAAATCCACTCTCCCAACCAAACAAAGCCTAAGGTTGTACTGATTTGAGGGGATTTACTGTTCAATAAGATGAATTTGAGGGAATGAAGGTTGTTTGGTTGACTTGATTTGGGAGGATGGATGAGGATAGATTTGGAAGATTAGATCTTTGCTCATCTGAAGAGATTTGCAGGAATTTGAAGGGATGAAAATCGAAACTACGAAATAGCCCTTGTAAATGAAGTGAAAATTACGAAATACCCTTGACTTTGAAAATTACAAAACACTCTTTTAAGTGGGTTTAGGGTTTGTAACAATATATATATTATATATGAAAAATAAACTGATTTATACCTAATTCTTTAAATAATTGATTTCAATAATTATATATATATTTTCATTCATAATACTTTTCTTTTTTCAAAACAGCTATAATATAATTAATCTCCCTTCAATATACCCATACTCAATACAATCTATCCATTCATAATTATATTATTGATCTAAAATAATTAAATCACTAAAACTTGTTTACTTTATAAAAGAAATAATAAAAGTATATTATAAATATTATGTTGTTTTCTATTTATTCTTCTTTTTTATTTTTTATCGATGAAAATATGTTTACTTAATGTTTAATTGAAGTAAATCAGAAAAAAAAAATTTTTTTGTCTCCTTATTTAAATCAATATATATGATGAAATTGAAGAGAGAATATATTATTTAAAATATTTTTTATTTATTTTAAAAAAAGTTTTATTTTCTTTTAAATATAAAATTATTAACACAAAAAAATAAGGATGTTCACGAGTTGGATTAATTAAAATCATTATCAACCTACTAAAAAATATCTAGTTAGTTAATTCAGTTTCTATATTTTTTATATTAAAATCAATTTAATCTAATTCATTTTAATTTTTTACCATCTTATACCACAAGGGTTAATTAGTAATTTCAGAAATATATCAATTAAAAAAATAAAAACAAATCTATAACATCTATCAAATCAATCTCAAATTTTCATAACCAATCCCTTTAAATCCTTTCAAATTTTACCATCCATCCATTAATCCAAACAACCCTCTCATTCACACACAATCCACTCAAATTCCTTCAAATCCATCCTCTCAAATCCACTCCCCCAACTAAACAAAACCTAAAGGAAGAAAGCTCATTTTCCTTACAAGGCAAAGTGGCACATAAAGAAAAGGAATGAATACTAAAATTTATTTTTAGATCTGAAAATATATTATAAAAATTACATTTAAAATTGTATATAAAACTTCAAAGTTTTGAATTATATAATTTAGAACTTTTCAGATAATCTGGAACAAACCAGAAGCAGAGATAATAATGATAAAACCAAAAGTCATAGGATACTTTTGACATTTCACCACCCTCATGAGGTGCAGCTTCAAATTATGAGGGTGCAAATTGCAACGGCCATAACACACAGGCTAAGAGGAAAGTAGTGCGTGGGCTTTGCTACTCAGATTTCAGAGCCCAAAATCGCGTATTCATTTTTGCAAGATCTAATGTTTGGACTTTTTTCTCTTACGGGGAAGTTATATTTACCTTATTTCTAGTTTGAAAATAGATATTTATATATATTTTTATTTTTAATAAAACGATACTTATCTTTTATAGTTTGTAAACAGACATACACTCCTTTCATGATTTTAATAAACTAATTTCATATTTTAACAACGTAATTCACTTTTTATTTTTATTTATAAAAAATATATTTTTTAACTTTCCATTTTTTTAAATATCTATCCTTTTAATTTTAAATTTTATAATTTTATTCAAATTTTAGCCAATATAATATTTTTAAAAAATGTGCAGGGAAAATCTTTCTTTCATTTACATTATATTATTTTAGAAATTTAAAAATGATGGATAAAAAAGAACACATTTTATTAAAAAAATCGAAAATAAAAAAAGAAACGAGCGTTAATATGGTAGCTACAAAAGTGGTAGTGAACCCTTAAACATTAATCAGAATTGAGATTCTTATTATAGTTTGTTATAAAACAATGAAAGAGTAATGTGAACCCATCTGATGTGAGATTCTTCCATTTGGATCATATAAATTATTAATTAATTAAACTTTTGCATTAATTAAGCTAGACAGCACAGGGATCACATGGCTTAACAGTAACACGACAAATACTTCCATTATTACGTGTCTATCGATCTCCCAAATTGTTTCTCATTTTTAATAGTCAAATCCTAAAATTGTTTAATTATTAATCCTACACTTCTAATCTAATCATAGTTAATTACTTGTTTGTAGAAAAATCAAAATTAGTTTTTTCTTTTGTTTATTAAGAGCAGATGGTGTTTGTGATAAGATATAAACAAGGTGTTCAATCAAAGAACGTATCTAAATGCAATGTATTTCTCACTTTGATTTCATTGAGTGCATCACTCACTATGCCCTTGTCTTCTTCTTACATAGTCAAGTGAGAAATAAATAAAATGACCCATTAGGGTTTTTAATAAATAACAAGGTTAAAGAAAAAGATTTTGATGAATCTGAAAAATGAAAAGTATTTTAAGATGGACTAAATCATTCATTTCATTGATACAGTTTTCCAATAAAAACAAGAAATCCTTATCCAGCAATCCTTTTCAATAGGAGACAATGTTAAAAAAGAGTAATAAGGTTAATGTCTTTTCTCACAAGTGAGGGGAGCACATAGCATCAGAGAGAGATAGCACTGTAGCATGATCTACCTGTCTGCTACTGGGACAAGGTGTGTGCATCTTCACAGTGTAATTTACTAATCTAATGGGGACCAAAATTTTAATATATATTTTTTTTATCTGAGTCAATGTTAAGATTCTTGTCTTTGCTACTAATGCATCTTCTCCTTTCATTATGATTTTCTTGTTGAAATTTCAGCGAAAGATTTTGAAAATTATTCAAAGACAAACACTGAAACAGAGGAGGATTGGAGCAGGTGGGTTGGTAATTTGTTACTAGATCTTATCGCGTAATCTTTGGATGACACACTATTTCAACTTGTTTTTAACTCTTGAAGAGTTTGTGTAATTTTATCTACAATTTTTTTATCGTCAACCATAGTTTTCAGCTATTTTTTTTAACTTTTACTTTTCAACTACCGTTATCACAGCATTACATATAAAAAAAAACTCAACATAATAGATATCATTTTTTTTAACAGCGAACATAATAGATATCATAAAATGAAGAATCTTGATAACCACTGCCTAAAGACATTAGTTAAGGAATTAATACGTGAAAACTTCAAAAAAAAATATATATATATATATATATATATATATACAGGCACAAATTTATGCATCCTAATAAAAAAAAATCCACTTTTAACTTCTTAAAATTATTGGCACTCACACCAACGAAAACTTTTTTTTAACACATTTCTCATTCGTAACCAAAGTAAAAGAGGTATTCAAATAAATAAATACATTAAAAAACATGTTGCTAAAACCCATAAATAACTCGTGGAGAGACCAAACATATGCATGCTCTTTCTTACCTGAATTAATCTTACACCAAAATAAACATGGACAATGGAGAATTTTCCAAAAAAGGTTATTTTCAAAACGAGCTAAAGTGAGTTGTGGAAAACTATGGCCTACACTTTATAATTGGACATGTTTTTGTAGTAAATGTTTAATTTAAAGTCAGATTAGGTTAAAGATGGATTCATGATAACATTTAAACCAAAAGTTTTCAGAATAACATGAATTAGAGGTTCTAACACATACTTAAGACGTTGAAATGAGGAAAAATTTGAAGTCTCACGTGGTTCCTCGACAAGAAGGGCCCTTCATGCACACATAGGAGGGGCAACCTAGTAAATGAATGTGTTAACACATTCATTGGTACGGTGATGATCCTTTCTCATTCATACACATATTTTGGCCACAACCCACAGAAACAAACAATAGCAAACAAATGAGTGAGGCCAAAAAATGCTTTAATAAGGGATAAGATATATGTTGTTGTCCACTAATTTAGGACGATACTTAGGTCCCAGAAGACATGGCGCCGTATCAATCTTTATCCTTTTAAACTAAAATTTAATCCAATGGTATGTCATAAACGTTAAACAAACACACTTATGTATAATCTTAGCAACTTGAATTTGAGTTTAAGTCACAGAAAAAAATTAAGTAAAAAATTTATATTTTAAGATTGATAATAATGATTTGAGGTTTCAAATAAAATGTCATAGTTCTATAATCACACTTAATAATCTTATGGACATGTAAGCCAAACTCTTGCTATAGCACATCACACATGGTTCTGGTCACAGCTAGCTGCACTCCCTGCCATTGCATGCATTAATTGCAGTTTTTGTGATGCAAACTGAGGCATGAGCTAGTTTTTGTTTGCATCTTATTTTATCGTTTTGTAACTGTCATTGTATCTTCTATTCATAGAACTGTGTGTATGTGTTTTAGATTACTCATTTTATGTAATGAAACTTCTATGATCCCAATGAACAATATTTATTATTGGGTTTATTAAGAATGATATATATTGTTGCACTAGTTATAGGCTTCTGAAATATTATTGTCTAGGTATATAGATGTACCTAGCTAATAATATGAGAAAATATTAGGTGGTTCAGAATTCTACTGTTCAGGTTCAGATAATACTTTGTTCCTTAATATATGATATAAAATAATAATTAAGTCCTACGATAACACTGGTTAGAACTTTTCGTTAATTATTTTCATCATCCATAATTAGAGTTGATTATTTCATTTACTCACAAACTTCCATACACTGTTTTCTTTCTATAAATCTTTTTCATGAATTAAGCCTGTGACTCACTTTTCTTTTTTAAAATTTTTACTTATGTTTGGTTGGAGGAGATGGATGCAAATAATGAAATTAAATAAAGAAGACAAACATTAATTAAGGAGAGAATTAAAAAATCGTATATTTCTATTTTTGTTCTTGATTTTGAAATTTTTTCTTCCATCAACGTTTTCAATTTCTATTTTATTTCTTATATAGTATTATTTACTCATTTTATTTATTTTATCTGCTTTATTTATTTTCTTTCGATCAGAGATACTGCAATAAAAAATGTCTTGCACAGTATATCGAGAAATAACACTACATGCAACAACGTTAGGCCCACTTTGTTTCGAGTGAAAATCACCTTTATAGGTACAATGACAAGTCATGACCTAAGCTGGCCATATGGATTCTTCCTTTCTCTTCTGCAGGATTAGGATCCTCACATGGAGTCCCATTCCACCATAACTATTCATAATCTATTCCTATATAATATAAAATAAATAATCTTTTCTTTACTAGTAAATAGTTTGATTACTGATAATTTACCGTATTCAATCACAAACTTTATATAAGATAAATTAATTTATTTTTACAATAATTACTTAAAAACACATGTCAACAATCATTTTTAATTAATTCGTCATATAAATTTTTTTACACAAGTAGTGAATGAAAATTAATCTTTTGTTTTAATTAAACATCATTATTTTCTTTTTGCTCCTTTTTATTATTAGCTAAAAAAAAATCTCCCTTAATCTGTCCTTCTAACTACATTCTTTTAAAAATGTAAGTAATGTACCTCATCTTATCTATTAGATACTCAAATTGAATAGGACGAGACTCTCACTTTTCACATTTAAGGCATTTTTAACTGTTTTTTTTCTTCTCATTTTTAGACACCATTTCGTCTACTACTCTACAATAGTAAGAGAATTCTCTCAATCATCTCAAAGTGTTCCCATTTTATCATTATTTATGTATATACTTAATCTTTTACTATTTTTAACTATTTATCTCTTCCAATTTATCCTTTTTATTTTATTTCTAAATTTTATTTCAATAATTTTAAAATAAATTATTAATAATTAAAAATAATCTTGTGTCATAACATAAATTATTTATGGTAAACCTATAATAAAAATTTATATACTTAAAATTGTCTTTAAATTGTAAATTATATTTTAAATTTAAAATCAACAATTATAAGTTATATAAAGTTTTTTAATCAAAAAATTATATTTATATATTATTAAAAGTATCACGAAAGCATAAAGTACCAAATAACATAATAACGTTTGAGAAGAACAAAACATAAAAACATGAGACAACTTCATACCATCCCCATTTTTGGAAATTGCATGACCAAAGTGTTATCCATACTTAACCAAAGCTACTCTTACTCTATTTCATCAATGGACATATACGAAGATAAATATACACATTCACCACTAATATTACATGTCTTGATTTAACTTCTTTCACCAATTAGCCAATAAACAAAATATGAATTCACCAGTAAATATCATTTACCATTGTATGAGGTGTCTATTTTGCAGATTCACAGTAGTCTGTGTTTTGTGATTGTGAATTTTTGTGCATTTATTTGTGGTGTTGTCGCTTTTGTTATGTATCACTTTGAGGGGCCTGGTTGTATGTTGTCAGGTACCCATTTTTTATTTGTATTTTCTGGTGGTGTAACTTGAGTGTTGTACCTTTCTTTTAGTCTGATATTTTTCTTGAGATAGATGGTTAGGTCTGTGCATTTGTATTTATCAGACTTGTTTTGTTGTATTAGGATTGGAACACCCTGAAGTGTTTCTTTCAATTTTATTTATTTTTTGCTATTGAAAAAAAAAATGAATTCACCAACTTCCAGTGACCCAATTTTTGTTGTTATTGTGAGAAATTCTTCAAAAGCATATTAAAACTTAATTTAAAAATTAGGGATAAAAGATAATACATTGAAAATATAAACCATTGAGAAAATTAAGCGTAGGAATAAAGATTAAGGAAAAAGGATTTAGTAATCGGGAAATAATTTTTTAGACTATAATTTAAATCTAATAAAATTTAAATTTAAAAATATATTTATAAAGAACAATTTTTAACAAAAAAAATAAAATTAAACACCCCATATATAAAATTAAGATAACACGCGCCGTTAAATATAATTACAAATAATAATTTACTAATTTATAATACCTAAATATGAATATAAGTACAAATATAAAATTTAATTTACAAATAAAAAAATATTATTATTTATTGTGAAATCTAATAATGTAAAAAATAAGCACTTATTAAAGAACAGATAAATTTATTTATGAGGCCTACTAATATATTTGAAAAAAAGAAATATTTATGCCGCTCATGATGAGTTAATCTTCTCCCATTTGAATGATAGATACTCTTGTTAATACTATGGTTAAAAAAGAGAAAAGAGAGAATCTAATTCCATTTTTAAGAAATTACAATGCGATCTTTTTTACCGCCACTTGTGTATAATCCTGATCATAATATTTTTGTAATACTTTATTAAATATTTCATCTTATATTTAAATATTTGGATACATATCAGATCCATGAAAATTATAAAATTGTTCTCGTAACATATAATAATTCTTCACATTTCCACACCTAACAACATTTGGAATGGTATTGCCTACTTCCCAAGCTTTAATAAGTCTTCATTTTACGTTGACATTCAATTTTATTGCGCTGCAAGTATTCTTTACCTCATTTTAAATCAACAACAATCCAATTTTATATCGAGGAATAATTGTATTTAAAATGTAATTTTTTTGTCACGTTAACTATATTTTTATAATTTTAAATTAATATAAAACAACTTAAATTTTCGCTTTCCAATGTATTTTAAATTAACATGATTATTTGATAGATAATTATTATTTATTTTTGTATAACATTTCACGGAGAGAAATCAAATTAAAGCCAAACTTCACCATTTGTTATAATCTAATACTTTTGAATCAACAGCTGAAAAAACTCTTTCCCCAAAAAACCACTGTTACACTGATCCTTAATATATAATACAGGTCAATGGTTGTTTTCGTAAAATTCATATTTAATTCAAAGTTGTATTAAGAAGAAAACCGATTCCTCCTCGTGTATAAATACCATTCCATCTATCATAATTAAGTGGAATTTATTAGCAGTTTATTTCATTTTCAATGGGAATTTAAATTTCATTAGTTCAAATTTTTTAACATGCAAATTACTAGTAAGCAGATCACATTGGTTTTGTCAACGAAACTAAGAAGAAAGAGTGAGAACTTTTTCTGCAGTTCATTCTAATTAACAAAGTTTCCTCGAGTATGAACACAAGCATTGTTCAAACTAACCCCATCTCATAGAATTCTTCAGCAACCCAGTTCACGTGATTTCACTCAACCAACCACACACCCTTCGAGAGAAATTATTACATGATACATATATAGGACCACCACATACGTATGGTATTAGCCGGTTTTCATGTAATTGGTCGGAACTATGACAGTTATTTTACAACACGTTATGATTTGTAAGTGAAGTCAGAGAAAGAGAGTGAGAATTTGAAGATGCTGCAGTTTCTTCCTGAATAACAAGCCAAAGGCAAAATAAAACTTCCATGACTATGAACATATATATAAGCATTCCATGAATCCCATCTTCCAAATTCATCTCTTTCCACTCCCTTCACCCTTTTTCCATCACAATTAAGAAAGGCAAATACACCATAAAATTCAATAAAGCCCTTCCCCCTCTAGCTAATTATCTGAACTTTTACATGCTAACATGTTCCACCAAATTTCACATGCCTCTGGCCAACATTTCATGGAACATTCTATCAGACTCTTGCTTCTCCAACCTGAACTTCTCATGACAATCCGCAATGAACAATTCCGCAAGCATGTCAATTTCATTAGTCTCCGACTTGTTGTTGTCATTGTTGTTATCATCTTCACAAATCTTCTCTTCCAGCCACCTCAAGTAGCCTGAGAGCTGCGAGCTGCCGTGGCAATCCTCGTACAACTCATCTTCATCAGCAGGATTGGACAAACCCTGAAAGACCCTTGAGGGGACTGTGATAACTTGAGAGGATTTGGAGGAGCACCAGTTGTAGTGGAGCCTGAAGGAGCCGGAGATGATCTTCTTGGTCATCTTCTGCTTTCTGTGGTGGAGGAAGTGAATGTTGTTGGAGTGGTTTCCCTTGAGGGTTTGGAGGATTGCAGCTTTGAGTTTGGAGAGTGCACGAATGATGCGGCACATGTGGGAGACTATGAGGGTGTGGATGAGGCTCTTGAGCTTCATGGAGCTCAAGGCTGAAGAAGATGGTGATGGAGTATGTGGTGATGGTTTTATGGCAGGGAAAACTTGAACTGTGTGTGAGGTTTTGAGATGGGAAGATGGAGAAGACATGTTTGTTTGTATGTTGTGTTGTATCTGAGAGATTTGGGTGATGGTGGTGTGGTGAAGGTGAGAATTGAGAAGAGACTACTCTATTTATTCTATTTATTTAATGTGGGACTTAACATGCTCCAAATCTAATTTGCTTCCAACTTTGCCCTTCCAATGTTTGTATTTGAAAATCTTCCACAGTACAACAATAATTTGTTCTATTTTTAATATTTTTAATTGAATTTAAAATCTCTAAATTAATGTTATGCTAGTAAGTTAGATAATATTGATTGAAACCATATGTATAATATAATAATAGAAAGATAAGATATGATACCAAAACTAAGATACCCATGGGACCTTGGTTCAAGTAAATTGAATTTGCATTATTTATCATTAGGTTAAATTTAATTATATGTAAAATTGGTAAAATATAATACCTACAACATATCTATCAAAATATAAATAGATGTGCTAAACAAATAGAGATACACAAATAAAAAAGAACTAAATAATTTTGTTAACAAGTATTGTATATGTATCTTTATATATTTTTTCTCTATGTCTCTTTTATTGCGTCACGTCATCTATATCTTTGTATCTCTCACATTACCTTTTTTTTTTCTCACCTATTGCATATTTTTAAATAGAGTGTAACTCGATATTTTCAGATTTTTTACAAGTCAAGAGATTATTATTATTGATGAAGTAAACGGGTATGATATATAAGACAAAAGAAGCATCATGCACATTGACCAAGAAAAAATTATACACCTATGAATTTCGTGGAAAATTCAAACCATTTTCGTGGATACATGTTACTCACTTCCCCAGTTTAAAATTTTTTTGGGAGTGTTTAGACATCTTAATACACCACACTAATTAAGGAAGTATTTAAATGAGTTTTTTAATGAATTCTTTCCACACAAAAAAATTAAAATTTAATTGTAAATTGTATATAATTTAATTCTAATTTATATAAAAGTTTATTAGCTTTTTTAGAAGAGAACACAGACATTTTTGCTTCCATATTATTTGTGATTTAAAATTTTGCGGGAGGAAAATGAAGGCTCTTAATTTTTTTTTTCTCTTCCATTTGATATTTGGAAAAGAATTGAAAATGAAAGAAAATGATTATAGTTTTTGAAACGTACGGACAAAATTATTCTAAGATTTATTTATCCTTCATTTTTATTTATAAAAAAAAATATAATTAACAAGTGCTCATACTTCTCCACACATTTTAAAAAAAATACAAATGGAACAAAGGGACTTCCCTTTTTCCGTCCATTCTATTAAATTCTTCCATCTCCTTTAGTTTGAATTCAACACACCGTTTTTGACTTCGATAACTTTTTTTCAAATATATTATTGTAACATTTTTTCTGCAATGATTTGAAATTTCGTTAGCATGTTATATTAGCGTTAGGTGTTGTGATCCGCATAAAATAATTCATAATTAAATATACACATCCAAATATATACTATAACTTACCTATACCTCCTCCACATTTATATTTTTCACATATAAAAAAAATTATCTCTACAAAAGTTATTAAATATTTTCATTCTCTCAATAAAAAGTTATTAAATATTTTCAATAAAAAATACTAGTTTAACATGACTGTTCATTAAAACTTCCATTTAAGATTATGTTTTATTAATAAAATATTATATATTAATAAAATTATAATATATTTTAGTGTTAAAATAACGTGAATGATGTCAAAATAACAATACGTTTTTAACATCACATATTTCTAACTTTCAAAAAATAGAAAAAAATGTTAACTTCCATTATATATTAACAACACTTATATTAAACTTGATTTCAATCTTATTAATACTTATATTAAACTTTATTTCAATCTTATTTAATCAAATCAAACTTTAGTTTAATATGATCTAACCAAGTTTGAATTAAATTTAATTTGATATGAAATGTTTTAATTTAGGATTAAAATTTGTACTATAAGTTGAGTTAATTGTATATAACTTAAGTCTAATCCAACCTATTTGGATCAAACTCAGACTTTGTTTGATGTAGATTTGACTTAATTTAACTTGATCTATACTAACTTAAGTTTGGTTTAAACTTGACTTGATATGGACTCAACTCAATCTAATTCATCCTGACATGGATTTGCCTCAATATATATTTTGTCGAATTGAGAGTTAGCTCGTGAATTCGACCCAACTTGATCCAACTTGGTGTGAATCTAATTTGACCCAACCTAAATATGGTCTAACCCAATTTGACTTGGAGCGTGGCCTAGTCTAACTTGTCATGGGTTTGTCCCAACCCTTTCTTGCATGACTTTAGTCCAAATCCGACTCAACCTTACATGAGTTGAACCGCTAACTCGGATCCACACAATTTCGTATTTATTTTAAATTTTCAAAATTATTCAAATTATATTTAATTCAAATCAAATTAATTATCAAATTTATATTTAATTAAAATCCAATTAATTATTGATTTTATATTTATCCCAAAAAATATTAATTTAAATTTGAGATAAATCTATTAAATTGACTTATATTAATTTAGATTTGGACATTATAAATTGGATTTGAAAATTTGGATTTTTGTCAACCTAACTTATTGAAATCTCGTAAAGCATGTTTAATTTTCCCACATTTTTCAACTATCAATTTTTTAAATTATTTTTATCCTATAAAATTTACCCTTCATTTTATAGGAAACAAATCCAAAACTTTTATTATAATTTTTGACAGAAAGTTATTTTAAGAAAAGTAATATCCAAACATAAACCAATTCACTTGAAAATATTTTTTTTTATCAAACTTACAAACACCCACCTAAACAGAAGAGACTATAATAGTGACATTTATATTGTTGAAAAATTAAATAAGTAACTTATTATACATTTAACTTTTTTTTTGCTTGAGAATATATTTTTATTTTTCTTAAAATATTAACTTATTTTCAATTTATTTGTTATTTTAAAAAAATTTACTGAAGAGGGAAACAGTGAAAACAATTATTTGCCTTCCTCTTAAATTATGCCTAACTCTATAGGAAGGAAACAATGAAAACAAAGTACCATATCTTTAACTAAAAAAGAACAGTTTTTCTTAATCAAACAACACTTTAGCTCGTCTTTTTTTCCTACCAGAAATTATAGTTGACATAATAATTAAAACAATTAATATTTAAGATGGATAATGAAATTGATAGTTAGTGTTTAATTTATTCAACTTCAAAAAATACTAGTGAACAGTAGAGACTAGAGAACCTGTACATTATTACTTATGAAAACAAGTGATAACATGTCGTAATCAATCCATTTGAACGTTTCCTTCTTAGAAAAAGGTATCTTATTCATTCACCTATGATTTTTTTTTCAGTCAAATAAACGTTAAATGCTCAACTAGCCATAAAAAATATATATGAATTGAAAATATTTATTTTTTATTATTGATCTTTTATCTTACAAAACCTTTATGAAATTCAATATAACTATTCTATATTAATTTAAAATTTAAAAAGTATTCGTCTACGTTTACTTTTAATAATTACATTTACTCATATAATTATTTTTTATATTTTTTTTTTACTCCAAAATTGAGACAAGAAATATCAGTAGTTTTAAAACTTTCATCCCATCAAGTCAACAAGTTCGTCGTTAATTTATTTCAGTCAAGAATAAAAGTACTGTCTAGTTATTTTTTTAGAATAATGTATCTTAGATCTTATAAATTACGGTGGATTGAGATTATTATATTAGGTGTTAAATATGATATCAATTTCTATAAATACATAGTATTTTTTTTTTACTTTCTTAAAATATATCTTCTTTTCATTTCTCATTTAACATGTCGGGTTGTTCTTGCTTAAAAAATAGTATCTTTTAGTGTTTTAATTAAGAACGTGAGTATCCTGAATCGATTAAAATGAGTTTAGTTTTGTTGGGTCTTTTCGAGAATATGTATACAATACATTAGTATATTTTCTCTTAAGCAAAAGGAAAAATCAGTTACTATATCTATCTATTTTAATACTGAGACTATAAAAATACCTTCAACTAAAAACTTTAAAATAATAATAAGTTTGCGTTTTTTACATATTATTCATTTTGTGGATGTAAAACTCAAACTCTAAAAGTTTTTATCCAACTCAACTAAATTTAAAATTGGATTGAATTAATTATATATTTTTTCATTTAGCACCTCAATTCAGTTGAACCATAATTAAGTGGGTTCATCAAAGTAATCGGGACACAAAAAAAAAAATTACTAAATCCAAAAGGTTATCATCATCATCATTCTCGTAGGCAAAAATATAAATATTAGTAAATTACACATAATAATTATTCCGAAGTTTCCTATAGCATATTGTAATAATTAAATGGAGAACGTAGACTTTATTATTTTATTCCACAGAACTTTGGGCCAAAATTCCAGCTATGGCTGTTATTTAGTGTAAACGACAGCATCCCTGTGGACTCGTATTTTGACCCTTTCTTTGCACTTTAATTTAATTATAATTTAAGGGGAAACTGCGTGCAAACGACAGGGCATGGTATGAAATTGATGCGTATACTTAATTTATTTTATTTCCTATTGTAAAACTGTCACAATATATTTTATTTTTTTACTTTTAAAAATTTGTAGAATTAACAGAAACTTCTCATTTTCTATTTCTTATTACATATTTAAAAATATAAAGCATTTCAATCTCAACTTTTGCTAATTTACTAATATAATTAAGATGGTTGAATTTGAGATTAAGTTATCCTTAGTGTCTCATTACTCTTTCTATAATACAACATATATAGGCAATTGATGTGTCCACAGACACTACTCTTATAAACTATGATATAAAATTTAATGTAATAAGAAAAGTTTTATTTAACAAAGAGCTTCCAAAACATAACTATAGACCATGTTTATATATTAAGTATAATTATAACAAAAATTGAATAATCACAAAAAAGTGAAAACTATTTAACATTAAATTACTAATGCAAAAAGAACAATTTACATTTATTAAAAAAATTTAGAAAATGTGCAATGTAATATTGTAATTTTGTCAAACTTTTCTATGTTAATTTCTAGCGTCAATTGAATGAGGATCGGCATATAAAACATTCTTGATTTATAAATCAAATGAATTATAAAAAGATATTTTTCTTGAACGAATATGATATCATCATTAATTGTAAAAATGAGAATCATATTACATGAGTAATGGAACTTTTATCATAGTTAGTTATGTTAAAGGGAACCTCAATTATTTAATACACAAATAAGATATATATATATATATCAGATCAAAATTATATATCACTCTTAATGTTGAACTTGCAATAAAACAAGTACATCATGGTGTGAAGTTTTCTTAAGATGATAGTTTTTTTAACTTTGATAAAAGTTAAGTGCTCAGGATTTTGTCAAGAATTTTGATGGTGTGGGTGGAAAAAAAACTTTTACTAAAAAAGTACACAGAGGATAAAAGAAAGTTTAAATAATATATTTTATGAAAATTTTCAAAAAGTGTTGCTTAAAAATTATACACGGGACGCACTGAAAATATATGTTGTTTGATGTGTTGAAATTTTATAATTCAATTGTTTTTAGCTTAGAAAATTTTAAATAAAAGATTCAGCAACCAATTACAGAAGCCTCTACATACAACACAACCCTCTACCTCATGGCTTTCAATATTTTTTCAATGTTCTATGCAATTCCTTACTTAATCTCTTCTTTCTAATGCACTGTCAACACCAATATATTTAAACTTGAAGACCATAATCTTAAAAATAACTTCATTTATATAAAAGGTCGTACCTTCGATGAAGTATAAATAAAATATTATAAAAAAAACGTAAATTTCATGAAAGCAAAACTTACAAAAAGTATTTTAAAAATACCGTGTTAATTGGCACAAAAATAAAATAACACATCGTACTATAACCTTTAAATTTGAGATATCCTTAGTTTCTTTTTGAAGTTATTACTATTTTACAATTTGCAAATATACTTCTTTCCCATTTTCTTTTCCAAACTTTAAACTTTCATTCTTTTAAAAAACTATACACATTTTTTACTTTATTTGCCAATTTTTGAGATGAAAATTTAATTCGATCCATTTTTATGTATCTCTGTTGATTTTGCTATAGATATTCGTCTGTAAGGGTTTGTATATTTGTTAACCAAACAAGGGTTCAATTTCAGACTTTGAATTTCAATAATTATATACACTAATTAATATTCTGATTAATACCAAATAAGAGTTTAATTAATATCACATTCTCGTGTTGGAAATGAAACGTTGATAAACAAAAACACCATGACTCATTTTGATTTTATGTCTCACAAATTAAACTATATTATTAATTAGATTCATCATACAAATTATTTATTTGATCTCGAAATCAAATTTCCACCGCCAACAACTGCATCTTAAATTTCATCTCAACTTGTTCTTATAAAATTTCTTTCAACAATTTTTTTTCTGGTACATTTCAATACTTCTACTTTCATAATCTTTCATCGTGATACGATTAAAGTGCAGGGAAGCATGCTAATAACATGCACAGTATTTGTGGAGTGTCATAGCAAAATTTTCGATAAATATAATTATTTTCTTGATTTTCATAATTCTTTAGACAAAAAGATGATATATATGCAATGAAATCCCGACTATAACAATCTACAGAACTACAAACTATGGTCGTGACTATTCCTAATACCAAAATCAATTTGTGAAAAGAATGCATTGATTTTTTTGCGAAAATGAAATATCCCATATATATAATAACTTTTTTTATAAGTAGAATTCAACATATACTAATGTTTACTTGCGTAATTTGCATTTAATTATATTTCGATAGAGGTTAATGATCAGTTGACCTTTGTTTACTTTAATAATAAAGAAGTGGACACAATTAGCAAGCAACTCACGTAAAACACAATAAATAAAAGCCTAAATTACACTATCAACATCTTAATGTCATTTGGGGCACTGCTGAGGTTAAGAGTGGTAATCATTTGGTAACCTCATGTTTGGAGTAACCAGTGATTTGCGTTTGCTTAATTTGGAGAATAAAAATATAGGGCAAAGTGAGATAAGAAAAATTTAATGTCCTTTTCATTTATAGATTTTCTAATTTATATAAAATGAAAAAACCAAAAAGGAGTGATCATAAATGTGCGTCAACTTGTAGTATTTATTTTGGACGTAGATATGACGATAAACTAGGGCCATAGGTATATGCTACAGAAAAATAGGTCTATTGACTAAAAATAAATTGTAGTATTTTCGAGGATTGTTGGATTGTGGTATGAAATTCCACTCAAATCATTGGAATGGGTGGGAAGAATCTCACGTATAGTTTTATTTCTTATTTTTTTTAACTATAGATTCATTTTTTATATTTTGTTTTCTGTTTAAAATATTTTATACACTTAATCACTGGAAGTAACGACTATTCTACTGAACTTCGTGGGGACACGCATTATGAGTATTCTCCCATCAGAATGACAATATGCAAGAAAACGTTTGTTTCAAGTTATGATTTCATTTAATGGGAATGTAACTTTTGCGGACAATATTATAATAAAAGATTATTTTGTATGGATATTTAAATTAAGATTGGTTAACTTTTCATATTAATAATTTTTAAATTCTAAATTAACTAAATAAAAAAGTGAAAGTTTTTTTTTTCAACTCAATAACAAAAAATATATAAGTGGAATAAAAGAGGTTATCTCAATTTATTTACACAAAAAACATCAAATACATAAAAAAATCATAATGTCATTGCAATTACCTGAAAGTAAAACAAAATCCTAAACCTGAAAAGGTAAAGTTATAATAGAAATTATAACTTTTTCCATTCAAGGATCACACTTCGAAAATTAGTGGTTTTAGATCACAATTCAATCATTGTATTTAAGTTTCTTTCTCTCTTACAAACTTAATATATAGGTCTCATAAAAAAATTCAAATACATAAAGTTTAAATATAATAGAGAAAATACACTCAATAATAATTAAACATTTAACTTTTATGATTATCTCAAATATATGAGTTGACTTTTAGTTTTCTAATATATATATATATATATATAAATTTTGAAATATTTTATAAATGGTTCTTTATATTACAAAAATATTAACACTGTATATAAATTGGCATGATGTACTATATTTGATATATATACTGGATTAATATTTATGGTAGTATAAAGTAATATAATGTTTATCTATAAATTATTTTAAAATATAATATATATATATATATATATATACATATATATATATATATATATATATATATATATATATATATATATATATATATATACATATATATATATATATATATATATATATATATATATATATATACATATATATATATATACATATATATATATATATATATATATATATATTATCTCCAAGAAGTCAAAAGTCTTAAATTATATTACTTAAATTTTAAGATTTTTCTATTATTCCTTAGATGTTTTAACTTCACTTCATTATATACTTAAATACATCATACTACCATTGTAGTTTAAAGATATTATCAAGAGGATAATGATAAGCTAGTAATATATAAAAATATCAATATAAAAAACTTAGTAAAAATTATTATGATTATTATAACATAGAGTTAAAGTATCTTAAATTAAAAATTATAACAATTCATATCAAACTTTTGAATTTCAACATTAAGTACTAATATCAATTATTACAAATTTCATACATAAATTATTTCATCACACATATAATCTACACATGAACATATTCTTTTTCAGAAAACTCATATTAAGCTTACTAGACCAACATATAACCCAATACATAAGATTTAGATTATGAAAAAAAATTAAAAAAAAGTCAAAATAATTTACACCTCTAAGATTATTTAAATTATAGGAAAGATAAATAAGGTTTAAGTTTTTTCTTTTAATTCGAAATCAAAATCCGCTTAACCAAATTTTGAGAAAAGCTTTCCGTGTCAAAATGAGTGAACAAGATTTTCTTTTAGTGAGTGAAATTTTTTTATCATCAACAAAGTGTGGCCATTAATTTTTCTTGTCAACATAATCAAATTTCTTTTCACTACTTAATATTTTTAATTACTTACATTACAAATAGTTTTGACAAAATGAAAAACAAGGCATTCAAGTGGTTGAATTACATTTTTAAAAGGGAAAATATCTAAGACAAATTAGAAAATCAATTAAATTGAAACAATTTCCAACATAAAACGGTAACTTTAGTTTCTCTTTTACGGATTTTGAAAAATATATATAATCAATAAAAAATTGTTTCCATGTTTTATTCGAGAATACAAAGTTTGTAACATTGAAACGATCGATAAATGATATTTAATGTTCCACCTGTTTTTATAAACTTTTTAAATTTCATTCTTTCAAATAAGAGTAAGAATTACATTCTTTCAAATTAGAGTTTATTTAATGGAACATTGAAACTGTAATCATTTCAATTATGTTTTTCTTTATTTTTTATGTAAATGTTATATTTTGCTATACTTTTAGGGAAAAAAAATGTAGAGATTTCTTCCAAAATCACTTACTATTAACAGAAAAAAACAACATACCTCCCGGTTTTTCAATCCACGACAACAATAAATAAGCTGAAAAAATAATGACTAAGTGTTAGTGTTAATGGGAAAATACTAATATCATACACGAAAACAAAAATATCAATTGAAATTTCAAATATTATTTATAAGAATATTTTTTTAAAATTTGAAAATGTTAAAATGTACTTGATTTATTATATATCTAAGTAGATATTGTGTTTTATTTTTATTTTTTATTTTTTACGTATTATCGTAAATATGTATTTCATGAATTCCACTGTTGATGATGATGATTTTTCTAAAAAAATAAGATAATGGAAATTGGATCACATCGAGATCCACTTATTTAATTGGACGAGATTATAATTCTCAACAAGGTCAAGACATGACAACGTAAAATATAGTTTTTTGTCATGCGTTCCCACTGCACATGTGAACATGTTTCTTCTTTCTAAGTTGAGTGGGTGAAAATTTGGCATTTGAAGTCAATTATAGAGCTAAAAACAAAACATCATATATCAAATTAGGTGTTTGGATGTTAACCATTGGTGTGAAGTCTCATTCCTCCATAGTTTTAGCTCCAATGAAGGTTATAACCCTATAATTTATATCCCTATTTGTCACTTTTCAATTATAGTGATGAAGATTGTAAACATAGTCTACACATCTCTTTCTAACCACAATATAACATAATACGATAAACTAAAGTTTTCTTTCATGACACTTGTTGTGTAAAATGATGGAAGAGATTTTAGTTTTAACATTTCGTAAAATATTAGTATCTACAGTATTTACTGAAATGATATAGAAAAGTTAAATATTTCTTATGATGCATAATAGAAGTAACTAAAATAATTGATTCTTGTTAGTTATATTATGAATACAAATTTTACTTCAAAACATATTTATGACATTAAATGGTTTAAGTGATGGCTACGTTTAGTAATACTTATTGTAATTTCAAAGATAGTTTTTCTATCAATGAATATGATTTATATGGTTAATAGTCCAATAAATACATCCAATTATATGATAAATGAATGAATTTACAATAAACGAAGAGTATTTAAAGAAATTAACAATTAATATATTTGAAAGATATATACTTTTCATAGTTTATAAAAATGTTCCCATTTACTTTTTTTTTTATGAAATATTAAGAATAAATAAATAATTTATTTAGATGTTAGACAGGGACAAGCTACTTTTATTTTATTTATACAAACTTTTTCCGTATATACTTTTAGAAGAGAAAAATTAAAAAGAATAAATAATTTTTTATAAGTTAAAATTGGTTTATTATGCATAAACTAATTATAAAAATTTTCACACACACACACACACACATATATATATATATATATATATATATTTTAAAATATTTGTTAAGTTATACCTATGCTAATTTTAACTTATAAGAAACTTATTTCATTCTCTATTCTTATTATTTTGAAAATTTCTTCTGAGGAAATTTAGCTTTAATTGAAGATAAAGATGCCACCTTTGCAGTTCCGAATATACACGTTTTAATTGATTTATTTAGAATAGTGATTAAATGAATGATTAGTTTTAAGGTGATGTTTGACTTGGTAGAAAGTTGACTAACCAGGGAACATCCTTGTGCTAACAAAGTCAAGGTCAAGGATGTGTGTTATGATGTAAATTAACTATCAACTAACAATTTCCAGGAAAACTTCTCTGTCACAAGCTTCACTGTCCATTGGGTATATATCATAATTAGGGTTTCATTCAAAGTATGTTGGAGATATTTTTTTCATATAGTTTAAATAAAAATTAAAAATCAACATTTAAAAAATTATATGAAATTTGATCTACGAATTAACTTATGTATAAACTAATTTTAATTATTTTCTTCTAGAGATATTTAAAGAAAAATTTGTTAAACCATCAATGATATTATTGAGGTTTCCTATTGTAGTGGAAAAAAAAGGGCGAGTTTGATAACTTCGGATTAATGGAGTGAAAAATGGTCTGTGATAACTTCTTACTAGACTTTGATACAGACACTAAGCGTGTAAGCATACCATTCACCTTTTTTTTTTTCTATCAGTTTTTTTTTTATATTTTATGATTATTGATTTAATTATATTTTAATAAATTAAAAATATACAAATATTTTAAATTATTTCTTGTCATACATAATTTTTTTTATGCTCTAATAACAAGATTAAACATATTAAGCTAATACTCAGACTTACGAACACACACCGTCAAGAATATAAAGGATTAGTACGAGTGGTGGGAGGCTGAAAGAAAAATGACAATTATTTGTTATTCCAAGATAAACCTTTTGAGGATAAAAGTTAAAGTTAATAATCACGTACCTTTAAATGGAAATAGAGTTTGCCATTATGTGGTGAACTGGTACCCGACAAAAATGTTAAGATAATTATCATAAATTGATTTGAATAATTTAATGTGTTTATTTATTTAAATTGATATTTCCATTTTTATTATATATAAGAGATAAAGATACAGAAATAAAAATAAATAATTTATATTATATATATTTGATTATTAATAATTATAAATAATTGGTATGAGAAATTTAATAATTATTACCTTTTTAAATATATAATATAATTCATATTTATTTACTTAAAAATAGATATTCTAAATTAAAATTAAGAAATTATATAATCAAAACTAATTAAATAGAATAGGATTAGAGACATCTAAGAAAAGATAATTATAAAATAAATTATTAATTAAAGAAAGTTAAAATATGAGTAAAGATTATTATATAATTAATAATCAAATAGATAAGATTATGAACATCTTATTACATAAAAATAATTATGAAATAAATAAATAATTAGATAAGATGATATATGTAACACCCCAAAAATAACAAGCATAAAACTAAACATTCTACTAATCATTATTAAAATTCATCAACATACAATAATCCTTTAAACTAAAGTATTTAAAATTTCTACCTTCAGAATTCTACTAAAACATAATTACAAATTATCTCCAAATTATTTTTCAAATTTAGCTTATGCCTAA
>Ga0209489_102093_pt1 | contig 40942 bp, 32 predicted proteins | sample SiratrowhiteBW_FD_187527 | JGI IMG/M metagenome (GOLD analysis project Ga0209489, IMG submission 187527) | Root nodule microbial communities of legume samples collected from California, USA - Siratro white BW (SPAdes) (version 2) | ecosystem: Host-associated > Plants > Roots > Nodule | place...
TTTTTTTTTTTTTTTTTTTTTTTTTTTCATTTTTTTATCTTTATATTAGTACTTCTTTATTATGTTTTTTTATTATAATGATTAAGAGTAAAATAAAAACAATTTATATATACTAAATGACGAAATCTCAACATATATATACATATATATACACACACACATATATATATATATATATAACAATATTAACTCATAATATATTTTTTACTTTTAGTTTTTTTTTTTTTAATAAACAGGCAATAGTTTCCTCTCTTTTACAAAGAACAACGATAATTATTGACAATAAAGTATATTTTCTTTCTTTATAAATTAAGGATCTCCAACAGGAAACAAACCGCCCATTTAATTATTTTGACAAACAAACAGAACCCAAGACAATATGGACGCAACTCAAAAATATAGTGCAATAGAATCCTATGGCTATATCTTCTCATTATTTTGGTTGTCCACTTTTTGGTGTGTGGCCAGATTTTATCGACAAGATCCTTGTTTTTGCTTATATTTTTTTGTCTATTTTATTCAACACATGGTCGAAAATTAACAAATACAATGATTTTATTCAAAATTAATCACAATGTACAGAAAATTATAATAATGATAATTCAAACAACTAACTAATTCTTCAAAATTAATCATAAGCCTACAGAAAATTATAATAATGATAATTAATAACTTGCATTTATTGTAATAAAAACATGAACCTATGGATCTGGGGATTGCCAAACAATTACTTAATTGGACAAAGAAAGTGGAAGGGCATCCCTAGAAGCAGAATATAACGCCAACAATGTGGAATTTGTGCCTTTCCCTCATTACTTGCAAACAAAAAAATAGAGGATCTTAAGGTACTACTTTTTTAATATTACCACTACACAACCATCATGTTCCTTATATATCTTGTTTATCTATTTCCATATCTAACGCGAAAACGAAGAATGGAGAACAGTGCCACGTTTCATTCCCACCGATAGAATAATGATTAATTTACTACACTGTAATTTATAATTTAGTAAAATTTAGAAACATGAACACTGCATTTGACTACGACATAAATTAACAAAAAAAGAGTAAAGTAAAAAAAACACAGAAAAAAGAGAAAATAAAATAAAAATGGCTCCTGCTGACCGAAGCTTTGTAGCGTCCAGATCTTACATTACAGCCGAAAGAAGTTTCCTTTCTCTGTCTCTCTCTCTCTTTCACACAGACACACACTCTTTCTCTCTCTTATTTCGAGGAGAGGAATTTGCGGGAAAGAAACGAAAGCCATAACATGAATTGGGTGAAACAAAAGGTAACAAGGCAACCCCACGATAATTCGCCATGAAAGCTCCTCACTTGAGCTTCTTCAACTTCTTCATTCTCCTCCTCACACTGTTCCTCTCCCTCTCCATCACAGTCAACACTGCAAAAGGGGTCAACAGTAGTACCAGCGCCAATGAATCTGGCACAAGAAGAATTCTGCACCAGCCATTGTTCCCGGCGAGTTCGGCACCACCGCCACCGCTTCCGGTGGAGACCCCTCCTTCTCCGGAAGGCGGCAACATCCCCTTCTTTCACGAGTACCCGGCGGGGCCCCCACCGGATCAGAGCCAAGCAGCACCGTCCACTTCCAACACTTCAATTGCAAACCCAACTGCAACACAACCCACCAAGGGAACAAAGAAAGTTGCAATTGTGATCTCAGTGGGGATTGTGACGCTTGGAATGCTCTCAGCGTTGGCCTTCTTTTTGTACAAACACAGAGCCAAACACCCCGTCGAGACTCAAAAACTCGTCGCCGGGAGTCGGAATAACAATAACAATAGCAATGTTTCGAACAGAAACGAGGTTGATTCAACTGCGCCACCGTCGAGTTTCCTCTACATTGGGACAGTGGAACCCACGCGAGCCTCTACCAATGACTCGCGAGATAACAGAGATATTAATAAGGCCAACAGATCGCCGTATCACAAGCTCAAGCGATCCGATCGCTACCGTCCGAGTCCTGAGTTGCAGCCAATGCCACCGCTCAGTAAGCCTCCCGACGGAAATTACCCACCGGCCGTCTCATCTTCATCGGACTCCGATGAGGAGAGCCGCGGCACGGTGTTTCACTCGCCGCAGAACTCGTCGGTCGATGGATACTACACGCCGGCGTCGCGGCAGAGCTCTCTGGTTAACGGTAGTCCCGCCAAACGTGACGTGAATTCCACGCCCACGCCCACACCCGTTGTTCCGTTTTCCAAGAGAACTTCGCCCAAGTCACGCGTTTCGGCACCCTCGCCGGAGATACGGCACGTCATCATTCCGTCTATAAAGCAGCCGCCACCACCGTCACCGCCGCCACCTAAGCATTCCAGAAAGCCGAAATTTTCGGCGCCTCCCCCACCTCCGAATTTGAAGCATCTTCAGTCAACAACCGACACTGTTTCTCATGTGTCAAAGACTTCACTCAATCCTCCTCCTCCGCCACCTCCACCACCTCCGCCACCCCCACCACCTCCACCTCAGCTGCGAAAATCAGTGTCTCCGGCGGTTAGTGCTTCCTCTAATTCTGCATCTCTAAAGAGGCAGTCTTGGTCACCAATTGAATGTAGTGTGACGAAAGGTTTAGAAGAGGTTGAACAGAGTGTGAGCTCTTCCGAGAGGCTTGAAGCCAATGACAGGGATGGAGCCAAACCAAAATTAAAGGCTCTGCATTGGGATAAGGTGCGTGCGACCTCAGACCGTGCTACAGTGTGGGACCAGATAAAATCAAGCTCCTTTCAGTGAGTTAAATTAGTTAACAAACTCCTATAGTTTTAGAGTAGTAGTATAACTGTAAGCTAATGCTCCTCTGTTTCTATGGTATGGCGTTTTTCTTTAACAGGTTAAATGAGGACATGATGGAATCGTTGTTTGGATGCAAAGCCACGAATTCTGCCCCGAAAGAACCTCCCAGAAAATCAGTTCTTCCTTCGGTTGATCACGAGAACAGGGTGTTAGACCCGAAGAAGTCACAGAACATAGCTATACTGCTCAGGGCTTTGAATGTGACCAGAGATGAGGTGTCCGAAGCTCTTTTAGATGGTAACTCGCTTTTCTCATTCTTCCTATTTAGGGGATCGTAATTGGATTTGATTTTGAGCACAGATTTCTAATTTGGATAAATTATACTAAAAGGGTGATTGGTTCATCTTACTGTTACACATTATTGGGGCCCTATTCTACAGTGTTGACTACGAGTTCCCTTGATTAGATTGTTAATAATATCACCTGCAAAAAAAAAAAATGCTTCTAAGATATGTTAATAGATTCGATGTTTGTATATTATGTGGGGAAACTTGGAGTGAGGGGCATAAAGATTACCCATCACTGTTTGTGCCAGCGATGTAGAGAGAAAAAATCATACAAGAAACAGAGTGCATAGTACAAGGACTTCAACTTGAAGTCACCATCATAGCCTCTGAAATGAAGTATGAGAATGTCTAAGCAGCATCATGCCATGTGCATTATTAGGTTAAGCTGTGAAATTAGGTATTCAGTAACTGTGATCTTAAAAGTGTGATAAAGATACAATCCAACTCATAGATTATAATAGTATTGAGTCTTGGTCATAAAACATCTTTTAGATGTATAAAACAATAATTGAACATCCACCAAGGTGGGATCACCCACTTCATCCTCCACTCCAAACTGAGAAAGATCTGCTATTCACAAACTATTCTTTTATATCTATTGGAATTATTGTCATTAAATTCAATACTGACATGGTCACTGTAGTCAATCCGCTTATCACTGTTACAATAGCAACCTTGTTTTACAAAGACATGAATTTCACACTGGTACAACCAGGCTAACACACCATGCTTGCTTATAGTGCTCTAATCCAAAAGATGGATTATTCTTCTTTGTGAGTGTACCACATTTCTTTTTAATCACCATTCTTGCTTCCAGTGCTCCAATCCAAAAGATGGATTATTCTTGTTTGTGGGTGTACAACATTTCTTTTTAATCTTTGTCTTTGTGTCAGTGTTTATCTTTTTCTTTAGAAGTACTAATATCTAATTCCTTGATATAAACTGGGGATAAGCCAGTAAGCGGTAACTCTCTGTTCTATTTTCCTTATCATCAACTGCTTGTCAGCAGTTTTTCCCAGAAACGGTTTAAAGTATATTTTTGTCAAAGATTTAAATGTCATGCATGTTTACTGTATATTCATTCTTATTCTTAACAGAGGATCTGCCATACTTTGTTACATATGATAACATAGGACAAAGGATATTTTAATTTTGTTCTTGAAGAAAGAAAAAAAAGAGTAGAAATAAGAGCACAGTAGACTTTTGATTTGAAGGATATATCTTTTGCTCTTATATTCTATTGTTCTATTTTTCATAAAATGTGGAGGACAATGTATAATCTCATAATAGACTCTTTAAATTTATCTTTCTATCCGTAACTGCTATACTATAATTAATATTATAATTAACATTAAAAGCATAATCAAAGGTATTAATTATTGATCATCAATAGAGACTTATACCCCTGAACAAATTGATGATTTCTGAGTTTAATGCTAACAACATGCTGCTCAAATGGCGCTAGTAATTGTAACTTGTTCCATACAAAAGCCTCCCATTATATTTTACACTCAAATCTAAAGTAAAGCTATTCTTATTTCTTAATAGTTTTTATCTTCTGTGGAGGTTGATAAAAAGGTACCGAAGTAAAGAAAGAGACGTACGTAAGGCTTTTGATTGACTTGTAAAAGCAGACATATGATAGGGTAATTATTAGCATGAAAACTTGTGAAGGCAAGATTGAGGACTTTTCTATAACGATAGGTTTACACCAGGGCTCAATATTAAATCCTTGTTTAATATATATAGTCTCGGATGTGTTTACAAGGATATATAGAAGGTTTTAATCAATATGCATTTTAAGGATGACATTCTCCTGATCGAGGAATCTAGAAAGAAAACAATTCTAAACTTGAATTTTTGAGACAGATTGAAATCAAGGGTTTTTTTGCTTAAGGAGAAGGAAATGAAAAATGTGTAATACCACAAATTTGTAAGTTTAATTATTTGGGGATCAATATTACACAATGATAGAGAAATATATGAATATTATAGAGAAATATATGTATATTACTAGTTGGGTGATTAAAATGGAGAAAGACATCAGGAATTATTTTTTATTCTAAAGTACATATCAAACTCAACTTTTGTCACACTACTATATGATCTGATCGTACTCTATGGTGATAGTAAATGTTAGGCTTTGAAGGTGCAAGAGAAAGAAGAATGGGATTAGCATAATTTAGTACATTAAGATGGATGTATGGCTACACAAGAAAAGACAAAATACATAATTATTGTATATAAAAGAGATATTGGTGTGATCCGTATCTAGAAAATATTGGTAGAAATTAGAAAATAAGGTGATCTGGATACAGGCAAAGAAGGCCATTGGAGGCAACTGTGTGATAAATTGCACGGGATTTAGCTTGAAAGGAAGTAGATGAAGAGAACGGTACTGAAGGAAATTTTCCTTGGCATGCCTAATGTTTGTTTTTAAAAGCAATTCCTTATCTACATCCTGTATTTTCACTTTGAGAACAGCAATGGATGTATTTTCACTTTTGATAATCGCCAGTATTTTTATTTTTTTTGGATGAAACAGGGAATCCTGAAGGTTTGGGCACTGAGCTATTGGAAACACTAGTAAAGATGGCTCCGACTAAAGAGGAAGAGATAAAGCTTAAAAACTATGATGGTGATCTCTCAAAACTGGGTTCTGCAGAAAGGTTTCTTAAAGCAGTGCTTGATATCCCTTTTGCCTTTAAAAGAGTTGAAGCTATGCTATATAGAGCCAACTTTGATGCAGAAATTAGCTACCTTAGAAAGTCTTTTCAAACCATGGAGGTCTAGCTTCTACCCCTCAGTATCTGTTTTTTTTTTCCACAAATTCCTTGTTATCTTTGATTTCTTGATCTCTTACAGGAAACTAACCATTCAGTTGTTAATATCTTTCAGGCTGCAAGTCATGAATTAAAGAACAGCCGCTTATTCCTCAAACTCCTTGAAGCTGTTCTAAGGACGGGAAACAGAATGAATGTTGGCACTAATCGAGGGGATGCGAAAGCTTTCAAACTGGAGACACTCTTAAAACTTGTAGATATAAAGGGAACAGATGGAAAGACCACATTGCTCCACTTTGTGGTCCAAGAGATCATTAGATCTGAAGGTGCGGGAGCTGAATCTGCAAATGAGAATGTGAAAATGGATTCCAAATTTAATGAGGATGAGTTCAAGAAGCAAGGATTGCAGGTTGTGGCAGGGCTTAGTAGAGATCTTGGTAATGTAAAAAAAGCAGCAGGAATGGATTCAGATGTCTTGAGCAGCTATCTTTCAAAGCTTGAAACAGGGCTTGATAAAGTGCGATCGGTTTTGCAATACGAAAAGCCAGAGGTGCATGGCAATTTCTTTAACTCCACAAAGCTATTTCTGAAATATGCTGAAGATGAAATTGTAAGGATTAAAGCGGATGAGAGAAAAGCTTTGTACCTTGTAAAAGAAGTTACGGAATACTTTCACGGGAATGCAGCGAAGGAAGAAGCCCACCCTCTCAGGATTTTCATGATTGTAAGAGACTTTCTGAGTATTTTGGATCTAGTGTGCAAAGAAGTGGAAAAAATGCATGATAAAATTGTTGGTGGTTCTGGCAGATCTTTCCGAATACCTCCAAATGCATCATTACCTGTTCTCAATAGGTACAACCATCCAAAGCAGGATAGAAGCTCAGACGAGGAAAGTTCATCCCCCTAGTGTTGTGAATACGAAAGAAACCACAGTCTTTCAGAATAACAGGGAAAGTAAATGAATGTTTTGCAAATTAAGTTGATAGCCAGCTTTCCAGGATTGGATTCATTGGGTTCAATGCCATATCAATAGTAATGGTGTTGGTGAAAATACAGCCTTCCCTGAGACTGAACATCAAACACTCAAAACTCCAAAATGCATGGTGGGGTGGGGTTAAGACACTGAACTCGCTGGTTTCTTGGTATACAGAAATGGGCTGCAACGGTTCGTGGCATCCTCATCCTACTTCATATGAAGCATAAATAAAATTTTAAATGGGAAGTGCAGTGAATGCGTCATTTTGTTTCTTCTCCAATACATATTCTACAGTCAAAATAGATTTTATTAGGTCAGAGCTCCACACAATTGTCATATTGTAGAACGTTTCGATTTTACTTGAGAGGCTCCTATATGTATTTTTTAAATCAATTAGCAATAATAAATAGCAATTTTGCAGCAATTCTTTATATGTGTTCCCAACATTTAAGATTTACACCAGCACTTGCACTAGATTCTGTAACTAGTCTTCAATTCATTCAATGTAATGGTGCAGTGAGTGATAAACTCCAATCTCTTACGCACTCTTGGTTAACCATGGAAAAATCAATCAGTTAGTGAGCTTCGAAAGTGAACATTACCAGTAAAGCAAATTTCGTCGTCAAAACGTTCCACTGGCTTGGCTACTGAGCCAAATTCCTCTCTTCTGAACATCACAGATACATAACCTTTTTGTTTCTGTAAAAAATTTAATCAAGTTCTCGTATATATTATAATTTTTTGTATCATTAAACGGATTCTAGTGGGTTATTCTAGTGAGATCTAAAAAAGAATCTGATAATTCGCACAAACTATGCAAATCTCTCGTCTCAAAATCCAATTTCAGTTAGTTATACTGTTCCCGCGAGAGAGAGTATAAGAACTAGGAATCACGACCACAGAAAAGGTTTCGGATTTCGGGAGATTGTGATCACAATTTTCTATTTTCATGCATATCACACTCTCACGCATTTCTATACCTCCTAGAAGGGAATTCGCCGGGAGTTTTCTATCAGCAGTTAAATATAAAACCAATTTCTATAAAATTCTAGCAATTCATAAACTAAAATGTAAGGAAACATAGCGATAATAGCATGTTGCTGAGATTTAAACTACTCTTTCATTGTTTTAATGGTCACCATCATCAATAAATTCCTGTGATTTAATTACAATATCAGACACTGATATTTGTACTTTTTTCGGTGAATCATTATTGGAGTAACTTAATTCATAGTGAATCCTCCTAAAATAGCTCCAAACTTGGACCATTGTAGGTAGTACCTGAAAGGCACGCGTGAAGGACAGGAGCGTTGAACAATGTACAAGTACACTGTAGGCCAATAATTGAAGTTAAAAGTGAATGCAATCTTTCTATCTGATACCAACAGAAATATGATGTTAAATGCTTTGATAGAGAAATTGGAATGCAAAAGGTAGGTAAATGACTAAGACGCCATTTAATCCCATGAATAACATGGCTACAGCGCAACCATCAAAGTCTACATAAAGAAGAGTAAAGCTACAAAACAAAACCCTGTCAGCATCTGCGACCACCCACTCAAAGATCCTTAGATTTTCTTTTAAATACATGATAACCCCCCACAACCTTCAAATTGAAAATTGTGTTATATTATTGGAATGAACATATACCAAAAATATCTCATTATTATCAGAATGCTTAATTATTAGTTGCACTCTTAATGAGGTTTTAATTAATGGTTTCTAATAAGTATCTTGGGATTGATTTTATATGAGCTGAACTAGTTTAAAGAAACTATATTGATTAGTTTTGGTAAAATATTATAGATTTAATTAATAACAAATTTGTGTATTGATTTAAAGTAAAATTACTTGCCTCAAATAATTAAAAAGTTGTTGTATGAGTATGGAAAAAAATAATTGAAGTTAGACGATAAGAGTGGTGTAAGATTAAACTAATTAAATAGCTGAGGATTGGATTAGATTAATTTCATTAGGGAGATAATACAAGGTTAGGGACTGAATCCCATCCTCAAACCTAATGCATGTTTTTTTTTTTTTCTAATGGGCTGGTTATTTTTTTCCTTTTCCAGCCCATACCGTGAACCACACAAAACGAAATCAAGCGTCTCACTTTGCATTTCGTTAGAGGCAACTTTTTTAGCATCCTCGTACTTTCTTTCCATGTATTTGTATAATCTATAAGATACATATTCTAGATTATATTATCTAAAATGTATTTCTAGATTTGAAAGTATGTTTTAAATTATTTAATTTAAAATGTATTTTTAGATTTCTAAATTCTACAATTTAAAAATTTAAAATATAAACCATTTGGACTTTTCAAACAGCCAGTATTGCATAAAGAAACCATAAGATTGAAAGAAAAAACAAGTTTCCTTCACTCTTTTAGATAGACACATTTGCTCACAACTAAAAGTGAGTTTAATTACCTATGTTACCTCACCTAAACCTTAGAAAGTTGTCTATAAAATAAAGAAGTCAATTTTTTCATTTTAGTTATTACTATTTATTGTTCGCAAATTCTAAGTAATCTCGTTCATTGAAAGAATAATTCAAATAGATATAACTTTGTAAAGTATTAGTTATTAATTTTATAAGATGACATTTAGTATACATACTAAATGACTATCGATAAATATAAGTGGCACATATATGTCCAAATCTTTTATACAAATAATCAGTTCCATAATTAAAAAAATAAGAAAATAAATAAATATGTAAGATAATGACATATAAAAACAGAAAAACGTATTCGAAGAAGATGTTCCTCTGCTTTTTTTTTTTTTTTTATTAAGCTAAGAAAGAGAAACACTTCATTTTTTAACATATTTTCTTATTAACACTTACATACATCAAATATACAATTAAAATTTAATTTTAGACCGACTCTTAGTATCCAAAATTTTATGTCTCTCCTATAAAGCCATAATTATTGTTGTATAAAACATGATGCTATCCCAATTCCTCTTGTTCTCAAGATATTTTCAACCAATATTTTCCATCTAATTTCGTCTTTCTTGCTTTGTTTTGACATTCGTTGCTTAAAATTCCTGAAACGACACAATGTATTATCATTGAGATGGATAACTAAGTTGTAATAAGTAAAATTTCACTACAAAACACATATGATGATAAATTACCTGCATAAAGGAACTTTACAGTCGTCTGAATTAACGCACAATCGAGAGTGTAACTCAAATAATTGCCACATCCTCTTGCAATGAACACAACCTCCAGGAACTCTTAGCTTACATCCAGCAAAATGACGAAGAAGCAACTCCAAACTTTTGCATGCTGAATACTTACATGGTTGGTTTGCTTGAAGATCTTTGTCATAAGGACCAATAGTTTGACAACCATCTTTACATATGTGAACAAGAGCTTCCATGGCCTCATATAATTGTAGATATATCTTTCTTTCTTTCATTTTTCTGATCCTTTCGTTTTTAATCTACATAATAAATTAATGTAAAAGAAATTAGATAAATGAAAAATCAAATTTTCACAGTCATATAATTTTTCCCTTCTCAAGTTTTACTTTCCGAAAACAAAAACAGTAAATTTTATTCATTAGAATAAGTATGACTTAAGTTTTAATATACACTGTTAAGACTATATAAAAGATTTCACGGTGTAACCTTGAAATAACAAAAATTTTACAGAGACTAAAATATCAAATGGAAACAACAATGAAAATCAAATAAATAGCTTAACTAAGATTAAATGAAGAGAAGGTGACAATCTTACATTTTCTTCATCAATCATTGACTCTAGAATTTCCTTTTCTAGAAGTGGGTGACTTGTCTTCATTGTTTTCCATCCTTCTGACTCTGAAACGGCTTTGAAGTGTTTTAGTATCTTGCGATGACAAACGAGACTAAGTCTTGGAACATCACACAACAAGGCTAGTTGAAATACGTCTACCAAGTTATCTATGTTGAGTAAATCCAATTCTAGCTTTTGTTCACATTCACACTTCAAGTGAGGAACCTTGTATACATGTGATAACACTAACAAAGGTAGTACAAATTCATCCATGTCTTCTTTCTCATAACTATAAAACAAAATTAACAAAAATATTTTAACAAATGTACTAAAAAATATAGTAATATTAGGAAAAGTGAAGAAAATGAGATAGGATCATAAACTCTCACCATTATATTTGATTACACTAATAAGTCCATTGCATTTAAGTGTAGTAAACATCATTATATAGTACGAATGTTGCTAATGATTTCATACAAATATGATAGAGGGATCAAACATACCTATAAGTATACAAATATCGAATAAAAATTCGAACTGCATCATGTGGAACCCCAATGATTGAGATTGTTCTCCATCGACCACAGCGATTTGCTTGCTTTAGTGTGCCTCTCAATACAGGAGAAGCCATGGCCTATTTATATAATATGAAGTCAGTTTTTTCAACAATGAAAGAAAATACAAAAATATTCACTTTGTTTTCAAAGATTGATCACATAACACATGTATTTCACAATTATTAATAAAACCATAAATCAATACAATAGCGTTCTAAAGATTCTTAACTCAATATGAACATGAGTTTATTTTATACTAGTAAACAATCTTTTACAAAACATTTAATATGATTTAATCATTTACCATATCACGCTATATTGTTAGGTATGATTATAAGGTAGGTTTTTAATGAAATAGAATGGATGAACTTACAAGAATGTTGGAATGACCATAAACAACGCCACCGTTATTAGTATTAATGCAAACATCTGCTTTGTAACCTTGATAAAAAAGACGTTCCCACAGGTCTTTTGGTGATGAAGAAGTCTTGTTGTTTTGTCTTCTTGATTTTGAATTAATGAATGTCATGTCACAATAAGAATTAGTTGATATCGAACCAAATATAGAAGGTGGTATTGGAATTAGTTGATTGGTATTTTGAAGAGACTTAGAACAATTGTCAATCTCGTCAATCATTGTTTGATGTTGTTTTTTCGCTACATAAACAAATATAAAATGTCATTTAATAATAATAGTTTTGATTTTAAATATAATTCTTATTATATATAATAAGTCTTTTTAGAAAATAAAAATCTTAATTTTCTTAATTTCAGAACTTACTTTACATTTAATTTAAAACTCAAACAATATTTAGACATATCTATATAAATATTAATTTTTTATTTAATAATATATCATTTTAAGCATTTAATTAAATATGACGTTTAAATAATTTTAACCTCTAACATCTATAAAAAAATTTATTTTTAATTATTAAGAAACAAAATCATCTTTCTAACTCTCTGAGATGAAAATAGGTTTGCTACTATTCTCATTTTAAAAACTTTCTTTAGACCATTTATTTATGGAAAAGTTTATTTATTTTTACACTCTTAATATATGAAAAAAATACTTATAACTAATAAAAAATAGTTATATGACTTTAAAAATAATTATTATAAGAATTAACATATATATATATATATATATATATATATATATATATATATATATATATATATATATATATATAATTTGTGATAAATAAAAGTATAACATTTTAATATTGATAATAAACGAAAATTTTACTTAAAAAATGAAAACTATATTCGACATTTCCATAAATGAAAGCCTAAAAAGAAAACAATTAATTTTTCCAAAAAGACTAAAAGTGAACATCATCTTATTCACAAATTTATTAATTTGTACAAAAAACCATTACAACATATCCATATTTTGTATCTATATAATATCATTTACCATGTCATTCTTATAGGTAATGTTTATTGTTATCATGATATTGTTAAAAATATAAACTTAAGCTGATTTATCTAATTGTAACTTTAGACATAATTGAAAAGAAAACATTTAATGAAAACTTTATCTACATGTTTAATACATTAAGGTTCCTGAAGTGAGATGCATTTTTATTTTTTTCTAAAAAATTGTGAAATTATATTTTTTTTTCTAAAAAATTTGTGATATTATATTTTTTTCTAAAAAATTGTGACATTATATTCTTTTTCATATGCTCAAAGTGGCTTAAAAAGTCCATTACACCGCTGAAAGAGTTTTCAAATATCTTCCAGAAAATAATTAAAACAAATAAATCATGAATATCTGAACTTTTAGAAAGCAACTGTCTTAATTGACTATTGTAAAGAGATTTTATATCAATTAATTAGCCCAGAACTATTAACTAAGAAAAAAAATCTAAGGCTTTAATGGTTCTGTACCTCCAACTAAAACAACTAAAATTTCATATCAAATACTCGAATATACCACGTTCAAATACTCCAATCATTGTCAAAGATTTGGTTCAACTTTTAAATTTCGATTGATATTATAAATTGCAACAATATCAAGATCCAATAATGATTTGTAGTTGTGATTAATTAATATTTATAGTGTCTAATTTCACATCACAAATGTTTTTTTTTTTAATCTTATATATGACTTTAAAAAAGCTAATAGTCATAGCTTCCACCATTTAGATGCAATTTCTTGCCATTCTAAACACACTATTAAACAATTGGGATTCCATGTGAACCAGATGAAATGTCTACATATGTGAAAACGATCTAAATTACAATTTTAAATAAACAACAAAAAGGAACAAACAAATATGAATAGAACAAATTATGATCCACATAATGAAAAGAATGAGATTACCTGGTTTGAACTTTAAAGCATTCCTCTCAATATTGTTTCAAAAATATATACAATCCCAGAGAGGATAAGAAGAAAAAAAAATGTATGGAATCACAGTCAATTCCTTCAAGACCTTAAATCTTAACTAAGAATGAGAATAAATAATTGGGGTAAAACTCTCCTTTCAAGAATTTGTCACCACTTTTTGAATAACAAAATCAAAGATGGCGAAGAAGTGGTGATGCAAAAGAGAAAAGGAGAGCGAGGAGGATGAATTATCAGAGCCTGTCTTCAAAATTGCATAGATTTCCATGAAAAAGGAAACAGAAAGCTAAAAAAAACACATCAAATCCATCTGTCTGTCTTGTTTTTAGCTAAAAATATCAACAACAAAAATTGTGCATGTGTTAATAACACTTTGTTTTTTCACAAAATTATTGTTTGGTGTTTGTTTGTTTTATTTTAACATAATATTCACATAATCATGCATGACAATGTTGTACTCCCGCTTGTTACCCATAAAACTATGCAATAATTTTCACTTGTCCATGTTTTTGTTATTCTGCAACAAAATCTTTGTTGAGATCGCCTCACACTATATACTTGTAATGAAAAATATAATATATTTAAAATCTAAATTGATAAATTAATAAAAACACATTCAAAAATAATAAAAATAGTTTTTATTTAAAATTAAATGAATTAATCAAAAATATTTCAAATATTATATTTAATATATTAGATAGAGAATAAAAATACATTGAATAAAGAAATTCTTAATTCTAGTTCTATAACTATATTAAAAAGTAGAATATATGAAAAATTTGATGTTGTGAGACCGACTTCAAGTACTGAATTTTATTTTTTTATTTTGATTTGAAAAATTTTTCTAGGTGTACCGTTTTCTTGAATTCGATTTGTTTACTCAGATTATCTCTTTTTCTCGGTTATCTGGAGAGAGTATCTGCAAAAACACTCCGATTATCAAGTTAATTTGAGTATAAATAAGATGATATATGAACAGTAATCATACCTTTGGAGTGTGTCCTTCTATTTATAGGAATGATGTTAGATCAATCAATTGTTCAAGAGACTCACACCAAGCCCATGGTAATAAACGTCATTAATAATTTAATTTTGCACTTGATCTTGATGCCAATGTTTATTGGTTTTATTTTTTTGAGTGAGAAGATGAACTCGGTTGGTTCATCTCTGTCGTGCTAAAAATAGTCAAAAATAGTTTTAAAACCGAATTATCGTAAACATATTGTTTTTGACCTATAACACACCATCCATATAATTTTAAGCAATTTAATTATTTTTCTTATTTCATAAAGTTTGTATTAAAAAGTTGTCCAGATAATTGTTCATATAAATATTTGTCTTTAATTTTAAACAATTTTTTGTAACACAAGTTTTTAAGCAACTGGCATAATTTAACCAAATAACTTTCGTTGTAAATGCTGTTAATGTGAAATGAGTATTTATATTTAATGCTGCATAGTTGTATTATTTCATTTTAAACATCAATGATGAACATTCTTTTATATTTCTAAGAGGTATTTTGACAAGGGTCTTTAGTTTCCAAAAAAGGCTTTGGGAACACCATGAATATCTCTGACCTTTACAGCAAGGCCTCCATAGATTGAAAACAATATTTTTTGTCCTTTCACTCACAATGTAAGCAAGTGGAATGTAACACAACAATAATTACCGAACAAAATTTCTCTACGCATGCAATCGGTTAAGAGCATCAATGAAAATAAAAAATTAAATAAAATAAAAGACAAGAGATATAAAAAAAATTAATATAAAAATCATGAGTCTTTCTAGTTAAAGAAATAGATTTACTACTATAAATAGAGGTATAAGAGAATTTTCTTCTCACAAATAAAAAAGGCTGAAAAGCTCTAAAAATGCAAACCACACTTTTTCATTTGTAACCTCAGTGGCAAAGTCACAACTAATAACAGATTAGCTTGGGGTGCACCTTTTAGAAATCAATACCTCCAACGACATTGTATTATACTATTTCATTATTTTTATTAACTAATTATCAAATTTTTCTTTATTAAGCATGATAAGTCTAAATTTTATTTCATGACAAATTTAAAATAAATATTAAAGTCAAAATAAACTATTATCAATAAATATATGATATAATCCAAAATATGTTATTTAATATTATTTAAATTCAACACATATCTAAAATAAATTCTTATAGATTAATATCCACTATATAAACTAGTACAAATTTTTATAATAATATAAAATTTCCTAATCACAAAAGTATTGTAAATTTTATTCCTCTTATATTCAACACATATTTTATATAGAAATAGTTACTATTCTCATTAACAATAACAATAAAAATAAGCTCAAAATCAAACACAAAAAATATAATTATTTATAAATAAATCTCAATTCACATATAAGTTATAGAAAGAGAGATATTCCACATAATACTTCTTATATCAAAGTCACACACAAAATATGTTTTTCTTATCTAAAAATTATAAACTTTTTTAATAATAAAATTTTCATACTTATAATATTTCAATTTCCATAATTTCATATATAATAATAAAATATTAATGAGTAAGACCTATATAACAAACTAACACCACCTTTAATCTAAAATCTTAAAACAATTAAAATATAAGTCTGTTGTTCAACTTTCTTATTTTTATTTAATATGAAACTTGATATATCAAAATTAATATATATTGCTTCTATTAAAAAAAAATCTTCATCACAAAATCAAAACGGCTATCTGAAAAAAATCTAAAAATATCGTTATCAACTTCAATGATCAAATATTTATACATATTAAAATTAAATTTCATTTATTAATTTACCCAACATCATTATAATTTATATTGTAATGTTATGAGTAATGTTTTTTTAAGACAGTAAAAATCTCAATTCAAAAAAGTTATCCTTTATATTTTAAATTAACCTTTCAATGCAAAACTATTCTATGTTGTCAAACTATGTTTTCTCCTCAGTAAAAAAAATAAACGTTAAACATCATATATTCTCAAAATACTTTTATCCTTTCAAGGATTTTCAATTCTTTTTCTCTAATTATAACAAAAATTTTAAAACATTATGATAAAAATTACAGAACAAAATAATAAATTGCATAAACAACTCTCCTTAACTTTATTTTTGGTATTGAAACTTTCTGACAGATGTTTCAGATGTTTTAGGCAAGCGTGGTGAGTCCCGTGTGTCCCATTTAAGTGTATAAACGACGGTATAAGTGAAGATCATTTGTAATTAAGGTACTCGTATTTGAAAATGCTTCTGCTTGAAGGGGAGTGTACCAGTGTAGAAGGAACTCTCACTTGAAGGGAAGATTTGTTAGATATCCAAGTGTGAGTCTAAGTCTCACATTGAGTAGGAATAAGAAATTTGAGCAACATATAAGAAAGAAGACCCACAAACCCAATGTCTTAAGTTTTTGGATTGAAAGTAGTGTCATTCCCTTGTAGTGGGTTTGACTCAATTTTCTTCTTGTGAGATCTCTTTAGTTTTATCCCTTCGGATTACCCAACACAAACCTACATTTCTTGCAACTTTTTTTTTTCTCAAGACCTACTCTTTTCTCTATTTTCTTTCCGCCTCTTCTTTAAATTCTTAAAACTTTTGTTTAACTCATAGAATTGTGATATGCATATGTTTTTTTTTTTCAAGACCTACTCTTTTCTCTATTTTCTTTCCACCTCTTTTTTAAATTCTTAAAACTTTTGTTTAACTCATAGAATTGTGATATGCATATGTTTAACCCGCTTTTATGAAGGTGATTACAGTTTCACCTTACATGTATTCTTACTAATGTAGACTTTTCACCACCAAAACAAAGTTTTATATTAATAGTACAATAAATATGCTTCAAATTCTTATCACAACATTTCAATGTTCTTTAGATAAATTTGACAAAAATATAAATTGATGTATTTAATATCCGTTATAGATGCAAAAGGAACCTCTTGCACACCTAATCGCCCAATTTCATTATTTACATTTTTTTAGTACTCAACTTAAAATGAATGATTAGAAGTGTATTTACCGTATTAACATTTTTTATTTGGAATCTCTACAATAATATTTTAATATAATGTTATTGTGAAAGTCGATATTTATTTCTCTTTTTATCTGTTTAGTGATTTCAATATCTTTCAAAATAAACGACTTATCCAATTGTTTCTTCAATCTGTTAGTCTCGAAAATGTATTTTTTAACTATAAGCATTTCCATCAACATACCATACCAACATAATATATATGTAAAAACTTCATTAACAAATAAAAGTGGTCTTATTAAATTCTTTCTGACACTTAACAAACCTAATTTTCTTGTACTATTATCTTAGAAGTTACTTTAAACTATATTAGACTATTATCAACTTACACACAATCTTTTATGCCTTAAAAAAAATCAAGTTGTTTCATACAGATCTTTGTAAACTTACAAACTATCTGTCAACCAAATCTTTGTAAAATTTAGACTATTTATTATTGGATTTCAATTTTTTTTAATGTTATCAGTTGTAATAACATATTTTGTTATTTAGGTGGTAAGTTTGTTATCACATCCTACTGGAAAAATCTTCAACAAAAATTCAATCCAAATAAATTATTCATAAGATAACCCTAAGGGAAAGCCTGAAAATTAGATGTTGCAGGACCTATATTGTAGGCATTTCTGCTGATATGATAATGATCTCGCTCTCGCAAATGAATGAAGTCACAATAATAGTAACCAACATCATCCATCGTCATTCAATTTGATAATGGAACAGTAGTAACTACAAATACACGAAAATGGAAATGGAATAATGGTGGTGGTTGCGAAATGATGAAAACCAACACTGAATAGCTTGAGCAGAACCAACAACATTCAATTAATTTGTCCAATGCTAGCTAGCTAGCAAAATCACACAGCCCGTCACAGAAACACACTCACTTTATTTTCCATATAAACCCCATTCATGCACACTTCATGTCTATTGTAACCTCTCAAAAAATCTAACACCCTCATGAAATTTTTCACGAATCAAAAGACTAATTTATCAAAATATTAAGATTTACTTAAAAAGATAACTTCTTGTAACATTTTTTTTTCCATTTACCCAAATAAAGAATTGAACTTCTGATTACATGTTCATGTATGTATCTACCTACTATGTGACAAGAGTGTTGGTTAGCAGTGATGAAATGATAGATACAAATTGAGGCTTCCCTAGTGTTTGTGTGAGTTTGTGCAGTGCAGGCAATTGAGTGACACATATTAGTGATCGAATAAAGAGTGGTCTTGGAACCATGATTTTCCCCACCCCATTCTGCAGCTGTAAGCAAGAGAAGAGAAGAGAGCATGATAAGCAGTCAAAGTTGCTGACCATCTTGGGCTTGCTGATGTTTCAGAGTCAAAGGTTTTACCTAGTCTTCCCATCACTGTTACCTAAGCTCACCAAGACCCTCCTCAAACTCTCAACCAAAATAAAATACTACCAAAATTCTGGTGCATTTATTTATTTATTAGTGTGTTGTGTAATTAATAATATCATATGGGACATACTAGTACAAAACCACATCTCATCTAACAGTATTAGTGGTATATTCTATTGTGAGTGGGTGGCAACTTAGGATAGACCAGGAGCGTCTTCTTCTTCCCTCTGCCTTCCTTTTATAAAATCTTTGACACTACCACAGACTGGAAGTGGTCCAGCCTTTCACACGTGAAGACGCTCCTCCCCTGCTATTTTATTCACGTGTGCTATCATACTTTCATCAATTCTTTTCTTACCCTCTAATTGTGGCCCCTCCTTATCATTTTTCCCCTCCAAACTAAGGACTTACAACACCTTCTCTAGACATTACAGGGTTTCAAATTAAGTGTTACTATATGCATCAAATTCTAACCTTTACTTGTGATCCTAGTTAAAATATGTGACACTTTCAAGAAAAATGTTTCACTAAATGCTTTCAATTAGGATGGCCAAAAGGGGGGTTGAAATGAAACTTAAAATGTTGCAAGCCTTGGTTAAGTAATTATTAAATGGATTAGAATGGTTCCATGTGCCTGCAGTATAAGCTAATTGAGGAGGAACATGCTTGCATTCTGATGATGACAATGCAATATTTATTTTGGTGAGACCAGCAGTATGATCTTATCTGGCAGTCAAAGACTGTAAAAGACGGCATTTCATCAGTTTTAATGGCATCCCAGATTTTGGATCCTGTGTCCTTTAATTTAATTTGATTTGATTCTACCATTAAGTAGTTAGTTATCTAACCTGCCATGTTTATTAAGAAATATAATAGGGCCATATCATGTAGCCTCATTTTGATAAAAAGATTCACTGTTTTCTTCTGCTCGTCCCTATTGGAGCTTAATAAATTCTCAAATTGGCAGGGTTTTCTGATTATTCCATTAAGAAAATGCTTCACCTGACTCTTTAGGAACTAAACAGCGAAGACTTTATGGAGAGTAAAGTCCACGTAGTTTTTCCATTTTTCTCTCCATCTTTAAAGAAATTTAGTTACGCAGAGAACACAAATAATAGTCTTCATGCTATAGCAGCGAGGAACTAGGCAACTATTCATATTTTACACTGATTATGAGATTTACTTTAAAGTTCAAACATTGCAATTCCACTAGTATTAACAAGAAGTTGTTCTTTTTTGGCACAAGCATATTTGTTTGTTCATATTTGTTGTGTATGTGCCTATATGGGGGGAGCAAACTTATAATTGTACAGTCTCTTTACCAATAAGATGTGGATTCGGTGGCTCATACTTGATGCTGAATAGTGATGCTTAAACGTGGACATTAGGGACTAATTTAGTATCTGAAACCAAAAAAGCGAGACAAGGAAGGCCAAGAGATGAGACCATTGATAATAATGTACGGTGGAGCTTGGGAGACAGGTAAGGTCATAGAGCTCATGGTTTAGGGTTTATGATAAGACTTCCAAACTCAACCTACTTAAAAAAGTAAGAATAAAGGTTTTTCAGCTCTTGATTTAACTTGAACATATTATGATTTTCATTTACTAAAGTTTAGTCATAAATAAAGACACTATTCATGACAGATTTCGAAGATACGCTCACTTTATAATAGCTTTTCTCATAAATTATATTTCACTCCATATGGATATTCTTCTATTTTAGTAGGTGGGTAGGATTGAGGTTTATAGACGGTTCCTTATTGAAGGCAAACATAGACTATCAGAATTAATAGTAAATGCAATGCATAATTGGCGAAACACAGGTACTTTACCTCATTAAATTCAGAACAAAATTTGAGTTCAGAATTGGTATTAGCAAAATAAAAACCAAAGGGTGGAGGCAGATACAAGGTGGAGGATGATGAACAATAAGACCAAATGAAAGCCTTTACCATCACATGGGACAAAAGTGACCATCCTACAACTGTCCTGAATTGTAGGGAAAACCAAAAGTGGGGTAGCATGTACCTTAGCAGTACCCCATAGACTCTTAATATTGGGAAGTCTGGAATCTCCCAACATTTGGAGAGACTTTGGGATGGCCTAGTCCTAAGCCACCACACCACACACACTCTTTAGTACTACACTCATGCTAGTGTAAGGGTATTGAGTGTATATACGTACACATACCCATTGTACAAAGATAGCTAAACTCAAAACCCCTAACCGCTAATTAACGTCCCTATATATCTCATCTCCTTTTTTTGGCGGCACCAAAACCGCTTCTTCCCACTTTCTCCCATCCACACTCTCCACTCAACCAAATCTCTCTCCAGATTTCCAACTATTTAGCGGTTACATTCCAAAGCAAATTAGGTTGAGACATTGTAATGGGGAGTTCTGCCACTTTTTCCTTGTCTAGCCTCATGTGTGAAGAAGGCCAAGCTTGCTTCTTTGAAGACCTAGATGAGAACCCTGACACTATTATTGACTCCCTTGATACCCAATGTTTCGTTTTGGAGGATGAAGAGGAATACATTGAGTATTTGTTCAGACAAGAAACCGGATTCGGATCCCAAAATCAACCATTTTTGGCCTCCGATGATCGATCCAACAGAAACTGGTTGAGGAGTGCCCGTGTGGATGCCATTGACTGGATTTTCAATGTTTGTTTTCGATTACTTATCATCATCATAACTCATGCTTTCTTTGCTTTTGTTTGTTCTTCTGCTGAAACCTGAAACTTTTTTTTTTTTTTTTGTTGTTGTTGATTGATTAATCAGTCACGAGCAAAATTTGGGTTCAGAGTTGAGACGGCCTATATATCAGTGACTTACTTCGATCGGTTCCTTTCAAAGCGATCCATTGATGTATGCTCTAACCTCTCTTTCAGATTCTGTTCATTTTAACTTTCCTTTTCTGTTTTACTTAATTTCTGGAATGATGCAGGAATCAAAACCTTGGGCTATTCAGTTGCTATCTGTAGCATGTTTATCGCTGGCAGCAAAGATAGAAGAGCAGAATGTGCCGGTTCTATCTGATTATCCAATGGAAGAGTATCGCTTTGAGAACAAAGTAATTAAGAACATGGAACTCATGATTCTGAGTACCTTGGAATGGAAAATGGGATCAGCAACTCCTTTTGCCTATTTGCATTACTTTGTCGGCAAGTTCTGCCCTGGATCCAGACCACAGACAATAATCAGAAAAGCCGTTGAACATATTGTGGCCATGGTCAAAGGTGATTTTAAATAATGCAATTCCCTTATGAAAAAGTACTATTATTTATGATCAAAATTTATATCTAAAGATGAGTCTTTTTGTGTAGATGTTAATCTGATGGATCAACGACCATCTATAATTGCCGCGGCTGCCGTATTGGCAGCTTTTGATGCTACATTGACAAAAAAAGCAATGGATCTTCGAATAAGTGTAATCTCATCGTGGGGAAATCTAGAAAGTGTGGGTTTATTATTTAGTTGCATTCGCGAATGTTACTTAATTGTTCTTTAACTCTTGTTATTTGGATAGAGAATAGACATAAATTAAATGGAACATAACATGAGATGACACGAGTTTGATGATGTTTCATGTTTGTATGCAACAGGGAGATGTGTTTTTCTGTTACAACCTAATACAGGAAAAGAGGAAAACCAAAGTTAAGACTCCTTGCTCGAATTTAATGTCTACCCAATCGAACTCCACGTGTGTTCTTGAGAACCCATCTGACACTTGTTCAGGAGCTAAGAGAAAACTTAGTTTTCAGGACAGTGAAAATTGTGCAGCACAGAAGCTACATCGGCCTTAGATTGCTGCATCTCGCAGAGTTTGTGATCTTAATCAACACAGGGAAATTGATTGGTGGTTACTAATTAGATTATTATAGGATAATATTTTTTTTCCACTGAAATTTATTCTTGTTAGTGATAGGTCTAATGAGTGTCATCCACCATTTTTGTGGAATGATTTGAATTGATGATTGGGGTTTTTATTTCCCGGTACCCAACAAAAAGTCTCAGCTTGTGACAACAAAGAAGATAGAGAAAAAAAGGAAAAGTAAATAAATAAATAAAAAGTTGTTAGCTTTAGCCTACAGTAAGTTTGAAGAAGCTGTCTGAAAATCCACAAGCCATTAAGGAGAAGTGAGAAGTGAGAAGTGAGAAGTGAAAGGCAGAAAGCTACTTGTCCATAGTGAGTTTGGGCAGTGTTTGCTTTCTTGATCTGCTCCTATTACATTTGTACTTTTTTTTTCAAGTGCATTTTTTTCCTTTTCCCTTTTTTTGTGAGGGAATAATGTTTTTGATTAATGTATAAGATGATGGGAATAGGTAGCAACCCTAGTAGTCCTACTACCAGGCTTTGATAGAGTGGTTGCTTGGGATGCTTTAGAAAGGGTGAAAGCCGTGGAGAATGGGGAATTGGTTTTGTTTGATTTGATGTATCTGTGTACCATTTGGGTGTGGCCATTTATAAAGCTTGTAAAAGTTGAACGTGATTATGTGTTTGCTTGGGACGGGGGAGCCTCCTTTTCAGAAGAACTGGGAAACTTTCCTTTAACCGTTACACCTTCTACTATCATTTTTCATTCATATTACACTTACACCTCTATAAACAAATGTGATGGTTAAATTAATAGCAGATAATAATGTGTTCCATTCAATAATTTTACACTTCTCAACCAAAGGACACCTTCCTCATATGCACTTTTTTCTTCTTCTGGTACAAGCTTATTTACCATTTTAGTTGTGTTTAATAGCTCAGAATTAGTTTGATTAAAATAAATGCCATCAGCGAGAGCATGCATTGAATAGCTTTTGGTTAAAAAGGAGTTATTAAATAATGTATGTTCTAACAAAAATGCTTTTGTCATTTTTTACTTGACAAAATCACATTTATCATATTTGAATGACAAAGGAACACTGGTACAAAATCAACTCAAAAGCCCATTGGAGAGAAAGACCAAATTCAACACTTTAACCTCAAAATGAATATTCATATGTATTACGTGGAAAAAACGTTGTTTGTCTTGTTGAGTGCAGGTATCTTCGTTCTTCAATTTTTCATTTCTGCAATGCTTAACATCATGGTGAAATAAGTTTTCGCTTATGGGATAATTAAATGGAGATGGTAAATTGACTCCGCCTGACTAATTTGATTAAATGTTTTGGTGTTTGTCATCATATTCACTTTTTTTTAAGTCTTAAATCTATACAAATTCTATAAAAAGAAATTTAGTGATACTAAACAAAACAGGCTGTTGTTCGAACAAAAAGATTATATTAAATTGGTCTAATTTTATTATATCCAATTCAATCTGATAGATTGTTTGGACAAACTCATGGAAATAAACCTATATTTTGTCATATATACTGTAAATGTACCAATTATTATCTTAATATATATTTTACATGTTTTTTTTTTCTTTTCACACGAGTGCGAGGATGGTGATTGGGCTTTGAATTTTTAGAAAGGCCCAATAAAGACGAGAATTTGAAAAAGAACGTTTTCCCTCTTGTATGAATTTGAAAATGGAAGTTGGAGAGGGTGCGTGATGTTACAGTGGAGAAAGCGTGATGGAGAAGAGGCTTCGTCATTCTCTGCAATCCTCAGCGGAAGAGTTCATATCCTTAGCCACCAAGCAAAGCCTCAAATCTTCAAAATCCATATTCAAAACCCTAATCCATTCCATTAAACCCTCCTCTCCTCTTTGCACCTCTCTCCCTTCCACCCTCTCCGATTCCATCTCCGCCTCCGTTCAATCCTTCCAGAACCTTCCAGGGCCCAACTCCTCGCAAAACCCTCCCTCCCCTCACAGTCCACCCGCCAAGCGCCTCCGAAACTCCTCCCGATGCTCCGAACCTGAACCCGTCGACCAGAAACATGCACTTCTCGAGCGCCTCGAAATTCTCGCCCACATTGCTCTGCTGTGTGTTACGCACCCAAGGAAACCGTTCCTGCTCTCTGATCTGCTTCCCGGCGTTCAGGCGCTGCACGATAATTTGATCGTTTTCGAGTCGGAATCGGCTCTGTCGGCGGTGATTGAGGGTTTGTGCGAGGAATGGTGGAAGGAGAATTTGGCGGGAAGGGAGTCGCTGATTTCGCAGAGTCTCCCTTTCCTGCTGTCGCGGTCGCTCACGCTCAACAAGAAGATGGACGTGCACAAGGTCTGCGTGCTCCGCGAGGCGTTCACTCTGTTCGATTTCGACGACGAGAGCATCCATGATTTGAAGCTGTTGCTGATACGGTGTATGATTTCGCCCTTGTATTTGAAAGCGGAGGATGGGAGGAGATTTCTTGCATTTGTCTTTGGGCTGAGCCATCAGCTTGGGAAGGAACTTTTGGCGATGATTCGGTCCCAAATTCCGTTCGGGAGAAAGTCGATGCTGGAGGCTTATGGGGACATTCTGTTTCGGGCGTGGAGAGCTGCGCAAGGGGATTCGAGAAGTGAGATAGAGAATGGGTTCTTGCAGGATTTAATTGAGGCTGCCATACATGCTGCGTCTGGACCTTTTGCTTCGTATATTAGGAGGGTCTTGGGAGCTTTTATTAACCAGAGGACCACCGATGGGGTTGAGAAAATGCTTTTTCGTCTGGCTGAGCCTATCGTCTTTAGGTCTCTGCAGGTAAATGGAGATAGAGTTAATAATCTCCCCCTCCCCCTGGTTTAATTTTTTTGTTGTATGTTGAATTTGAATGGTTTTTTTGCGGATACACTATTTTGATCATTAGGTTGCTAATATCAGTAGCGAAAGGGAAATTGTTAGGGAGGAACTGATAGAATCCTTAAAAAGTTCAGAATGTGATTTTTTGTAATGGTGTTATATGAGTTCTCTTGTAGAAGGTAGTTTTCACATCCTAGTATAGTTCTGGTCGTAGGCGAATGGAAGGGATTTAGTTTAATAGAAATTCCTTCCTCAAATATTGAAGGATTTGGAGTTGGGGAGAAATGCTGAATGTTTGTGAATTATGTTAAACTAAATTATCCTTAGTTTGAATATTTTTAAGTTTAATGATTGTATTTGTCTATTGAAAGAGTATACCAGTAACTTATTTTATTTTCACAATTCTCTCTTTGTTAACCAAACAAAGGGGTTCTTCCTTAAAGTTCTTTTCCTTTGTTCCCCTCATTTGAACCAAACCAATTCTATAGCTGTTATACCAATTTATAATTTCATGCTGCTCATATAAATTAAAGGGATCCTCTTAAAATTGGGTTTCTCGAAATCCTTTTTGTTGGAGTTGCAATAAATCTTAATTATTAAAAATGATATTGCTGATATATACATCATCTACGTTACTCTGTCTTTTTTTGTCTCTGCGTTCCCAGTTTTACTTAGCCTTCTCTTTAATAGGTTTCAAACTCAAATGTACGTCAAAATGCTTTGCATCTACTTCTGGACATGTTTCCCCTCGAAGATCCCGATTCCACAAAAGAAGAGAAAGATACATTGCTTGATAAGCAGTTTTTTCTGTTAGAAAGGCTACTTATGGATGATTGTCCAGAAGTGAGAACAATTGCTGTTGAAGGTTCTTGTCGCATTCTTCATCTGTTTTGGGAAGTTATTCCTTCACCAATCATAACAAAGATATTAACAAAAATATTTGTTGATATGTCTCGTGACGTATGCACTGAGGTTAGGCTTTCTACGTTAAATGGAATCATTTATTTGCTTGGAAATCCCCACTCTCACGAAATCCTTAAGGTGCTCCTGCCAAGACTGCAGCACCTAATGCTGGACAAGGCCCTGACAGTACGAGTTGCTGCAGTGGATCTCTTAGTCCATCTTAAGGATGTTAGAAATTTTCAGTTCAACAAGGTACACGAGTTAAATTAGAATTGTTTAATAAAGTTCTATGTCTAATGTAATTCTTAGTAGTATATGTTCTTCTATTTGTTATATAGGTGATGGAGCTGGATGTGCTATTGTCTGCACTTGCTACTGATCAGCCTCCTGTTGCTCAGAAGATAACAAAATTACTTATACCTTCTTACTTTCCCTCAAAAGTACCTGTTGAGGAAGCATGTAATCGCTGCATTGCACTTGTAAAAAGGGCTCCAATGGCTGGCGCAAGATTTTGCCAGTTTGCCATCTTGGAAGGAGCATCTAAATCTCATCTTATGGAACTGGTTAAAGTATTCCTGAGTTTGATTTTGTCACCAAATCAGCTAGATGCAAATCAGATTGAGGGTTTACTTGCTGCTACTTGCTATGTTTGTGATGACTTAGCTAGTGAACCATGCTATGTAAGTGCTCTCAAAGAGTTACTTGATGGAGAGAAAATGAGAGGTTTACTATCTCTGGTTTCTAAAAGTGAAATCCGTTCTTCTTTATTCAACTTTGCGTCCACTGTGTGTCCAGATGATGTTGCTGGACTTATTGAAGAATGCATGGGTGTTGTCACAAACTGCAGTGGTTTAACTGAGGATGTTGGTCGACAAACTGAAATCAGGTCTGCACATAAGCTATTGCTTTCACTGGGTGGTTTTGATGACTTGATTGAAGCCTTAACCGCCTTCTTGCATAAGGCTGCCTATCGTTGCCACATTAAATTTGGTGCAGACATGCCGTCTCAAAGTGTTTCATTTGCAAAAAGAAAGAAATCTAATTCCTCTGGACAATTTTCAATTAAATTGAAGTTAATTAACAGAAAGCAATCTTTTAAGGACGATTATTCAGTAGCTGTTGGAGTGGCATGGCAAGTTCGAGATTTGCTTCTGCGTGAAGATACCAGAAAGGCTATTATGAAATCTCAGTGTTTAGAGATGTTGTTTGTTTCTCTTAAGGTGATTTCTGAAGTCAGCGTTGTGCATTGTGGGCACTGTAAAAATATGGACATGTCTCCTGTTTTGGCATATATGGCCCTTGCTCTGCAAATGACTGTTGATAATGTTGGCAGAACTAGTATACAAAACGGTGATTCAAGAAGGAAGAAAACTAAGAATGATTCTTCTAAATTTCTGTCGGAGGCAAGTACAATTTTGCACTTTCTTTTTAAATATTTGCCTGATTATAATTATCTACCTGACTTTTTTTGCATTTCTGATTTTCTCAGATTTTAATCTGTTCGTAGAATGATTTTGTACATTTTCATTGCCTTGCACATGCCAATGATTTTCGTTAATTTATTGAGTTGTAATTGTTTGAAAATGCTATCCTCTCATTTCTCTTGTTTCTTTTAATTTTAAAATATATATTATGAACTTTGATCAAATGCAGAATACCACGGCCAGCACCAAAGTAATCTTTCAGGGAAGTTTAGAAATACATTAGCTTAGTGAATTGAAGTGTCCACCGATAAAGTTTGAGCATTATGGAAACTGCAATTTCATGTTGACTTATTGACTAATATAAGTTTGCCATGGAATTTGGTTTACCTACATCTTCTTTCGCCAGTTTTATTGGGTGATTTTTCATTTCATTATTTCCTAAAACAAAAAAATGTAATTGCGTGGAAAACTGGTGAATTTATTTTATCCCTTGAAATTTTCAGGTTTCCAGTAGATGATTATGGTATAATATTTATACTCGATGAAGTAATTCATTTTATTTTAAGACCTTCTACCATGTTCTTGGACTTATATCTGTTATTTACTTAATCAGAGCATTTGGTTACCAAGTTATTGGTTAAACTAATCATTGGTTTAATGAACTAAAAAATTCCCAAACATGTATAACCAAACCAACAAAGTTCTTACATTAAAAAAGTTATTTAAGATCATACTTTTTTATTCAAATTGGTTTAACTGAGTCACCAGTTATCGATTCCATAACATTTTTTTTATCAAAAACCAGCTCAAACCATTTATACATCTGCCTCTAGGCCAGAACAGTTTGACTGGCTGGTCTGAGACAGCTCTTATAACACTCACATTCCTTTTGTTGATGAATTGATATTTCAATCATGGGTTGCCTGATTTGATTCCCTCTATTTTCTGAAAAAAAGCAGAATATCTTGGAGCTGACAATAGAGCATGTGCTCAACTGTTTGGAAAAACTATTTGGAGAAGGTGACATCATGAAAAATCACGATGCAGATTCATGTAAGCTGCAGCCTACCAATAGAACAGATCAAAATTCCACAAAAAGGCGTAGGCTATCTCCTACAGATGCATGTGGCCCAAGTAAACGTGGTGAGTAAATACATATATGGCACTGTGTTTTTGGTCTGCTAATGGATTAGGTGCTTTTACCAAATGTAATTAACTCAAGCACACTGCACAGAAGGAAAAAAATGCAGCTCAAGCACGATAACTGAAGTACTTCAATTGATTTCAATCCTTAAGTCAATCTTTGGATTCAAATAAATTTATTTGGTCTATGTTGAACAGTATATAGGTTAATTGGGTCTGGGGATTATCATTGACAGATTTCTTATACTTTAGTTCTAATCACTCTTTTCATGTTTCTCGTCTTTTAATCTTCATATTTAATAAGCACCATTAGGCATTCCTATCATAAAGAGAATATCGCACTTTAAACCCTTGATACTTTTGGTAACAAAATTCATGATTCTAGACAGTGGTTTCAGAAGGAGCAAAATATGCCATTTATTATTCTGAACTGTGAGGATTTAAATATCATATCTTCAAAAAAGATGGATGTTATTTAATTTGTAGAGGCTCACGTTGCATTTAAAATTACGAGTCTGTTGAGAAGACTTCTGCTCTTTTCGTATTAAGAACAAAGTGTTTGATTTCTATTTTCAAATTCTGTTTTTTTGCTTTTAAAATCATATGAATATCCCTGTAAAATCAGCTCAATCATGACTGTATCCGGTTCCACCCGGCACAGCTATCAAGCTTACACCAAATGACCCACACCTTTGTACTAGGATCACAGCAGAAGAAGAGGATGTGAACACACTTAAGCTGTTTGTGTTTTTTGGCTTTTAAAACACTTATTTTGGAAGCAATCTTCGATTTTGAATGAAATATTTTTCCTAATTACCGTTGAATTATTATAGAAAAATAGTAGTTGAACCCAAAAAAGAAGGAAATCAAGTACACCCTAAATATTTGCTTTATGTACATTTTATGATTATGATGTTCAATGTTCATCATTTGCCTAGCTTGGACTAGACGAACTTGTGTTTGTATTGTAGTGGTGTTTGTGTTTTGGCCCATTGTTGATAACTAATTTATCAGAACTTTTGACAAGTTATATTTGTGTGTGCTGATACGATCTATGTTATGTCCTTGTATATACCTTTTATCCGTGACTAATTATCTGCAAACATATGCGTAGCATCCACAAATGATGAAGCCCAACAAGTATTTTGTATGGTAAAGATGCTCACTGCTGTTCTCAAGTTCATGGCTGATGTCACTGCTATGTGTTTTGCTCCTCACAAGCATGGATTATTCTTAAATTACACATCAAAATGTGTGCAACATATCATATCTTCATTTGACAAGCTACATCGTAAGCAAATTCAATTTAAGGAAGAGGATAAAAGAAATATTGCTGTTTGCCTGAAAAGCTCTTTCACCTATGCAGCAAAAATACTTAATGTGATACTTGCAGAGTCTAGTGGATCCTCAATAACTTTACCAGGAGCTTTTGTTCTTGCAAATGACATGCTTGATTTAATCATTTCAATTGAATCATGTATGGGCTCTGGCTATGCATTGCGCCTTGTTGCAGCAGTAAAGACTTGGCTGCCTGATGTGCTTCTAGGGTTGGGATCGACAAGTTTTCAAAATAATACTGACTCGGATGAGGAACATTCATCTGTATCTGAACAAATGAAGTTGTATTTTCCAAAATGGCCCTTGATTGTAGCCAAGACTGAACTTTTTGAAGTAACTGAAGCTGAAGAAGATGATGAATGTTCTCGACCAGAAAAATTCGCTGCATTCAACAAGCTTCTTGCAACGCTGATTATATTTCTGAAAAAAAATCCCAGTGTAATGGATGTAGTTGGCAATATTTTCATGGTTTCTTCACTTGTTGGGCTAGAACAGAAGAACTTTGGGCTAGCATTAGGACTCTTGCGGTTTGTATGTCTTAAGCTGTTTAAACATGATGACCGGGATTGGGGTGACATTATGCTGTCATCTCTGCAAGAAATTTTTCCCAAGATAGACAGGGAAATTGCAGAAGAAATCGATGAAGATGAGCTGGAAAAACTAACCCGTGCAAAGGAGTTGATAGAGCCTCTGTGGATGTATCATCTGTACGAAACTGGAAGAGTCACCTTGGCTGATGACTAGAAAATTTGAGACTGATATATAAACGCCTGATGTACATACTTCTATACTTGGCAACATTAAAACGATAGTTTGCCAGTACATTGTTTTTTTTTCCTGAACTGTACAGAAATTTATCTAAACCCTCTAGTTTCCCGAAACAATTTTTTTTTTTGAATTATGCACAAATTTATCCGAACCCTCTAGCTAGTAGTAACTTAGAACTTATTTTTATAACACATGCTTTATCATTTAACTAAGGAGTGATGAGGATTGAGATTCTAGTTTGATATTACACTTTGCCATAACTGATACAACCCACAGCAAACAAAAAGAAAACAGTAACAAAAATAACACAGGCAAATGGAATAAAAGGTAATATTGTATTATTTTGCAAGCGTTCAACACAAATTGGAGAGCTACTAGCCAATTTGGTCCCAGAGCAGAGCTCCTATAGAGATTCTATAGATCTCTATCCAACAGAATCACAAAACTGCACACCTCCCCACTATTCTTTCCTCCCCCACTATATACCCCCTAACTAACTTATTCCAGCTCAGCATTTCCTTTCTTTCTCCACTGGCCTCTCCTGTAAACCTTTCACTCCTTGGGCTCCTGCTTCTCCTTTTGGGCTATCACATCCTTAAACCCAATAGCTTCTTGCGGCTGGGCCGTAACATTGCCCCCCTCTTCAGACAAAGGCTTGTCCTCAAGCCGAAATTCTGGAAATTGACTTCTAATCAGGGTCATATCCTCCCAAGTAGCTTGCTCTGCTGGTTGCCCTGTCCATTGAATCAGTACCTGCGTAGTTTTCATCCCTTGTTTCTCGGTAACACGCTCCCCCAACTTAGCTATTGGAAACAACTCTTCTGTACTAACATCCTCTAGTTCCACCGGCAATATCGCTTTGCAATCATAATCTCCAACAGCCTTCTTTAGCAAAGAAACGTGGAAAACTGGGTGTATCTTTGAAGATTCTGGCAAACACAACTTGTAAGCCACATATCCAATGCGCTGTAACACCTGGTAAGGACCGTAGTATCTCGCTGCAAGCTTTGGGTTGATCCTAGAAACCACCGAATGCTGACGATGTGGTCTAAGCTTCAGGAAAACCCAGTCTCCGACATCAAAGTTCCTCTCAGTACGCTTATTATCAGCCAGTAACTTCATACGCTCTTGAGCTCGAGCCAAGTGAGTGAGTCCGTAGCTGCTTCAAAGCTTCATCTCGCTCGGTAATCTCCCTTTTGACAGCTTCTACCCGAACTTCAGCAATTCCTCCACGGATCAAGGTAGGCGGTTTCCTTCCATAGACTATCTCAAAGGGAGTGGCTTGAGAGGCTTCATGGAAACTGGTGTTGAACCAGTATTCTGCCCAAGACAACCACCTAACCCACACCTTGGGTTGGTCAGCAATAAAGCACCTAAGATAAGTCTCCAGGCACCTGTTCACCACCTCCGTCTGCCCGTCAGATTGAGGATGGTATGTTGTGCTCATCTACAGCTTAGTACCTTGCAGCTTGAAAAATTCCTGCCAAAATTGGCTCATGAACAGGGGATCGCGATCGCTTACTAGGGAATTGGGGACTCCATGTAAACGAACAATCTCCTTAACAAACAATTCAGCCACTGACCTAGCCGTAAATGGATGTTTGAGCGGAACAAAATGGACATACTTTGACAGCCTATCGACCACCACCATTATAGTCTCAAAATCTTGCAACTTAGGCAGTCCCGTGATGAAATCTAAGGACAGGTCATCCCATATTCGCTCCGGGACAGGGAGAGGTTGCAGCAATCCCGCCGGGGACGAAGTGAGATATTTTTGTCGTTGACACACGTCGCAGCTCCGAACAAATCTCTGCACTGTTCCCTTCATTCCTTTCCAATACAAATTTTCAGCGAAGCGACGATACGTTTTATAAAACCCCGAATAACCACCTTGCGGGGACGCATGGAACTCCTGTAACAACTGAGGAATCCACCCAGAGGTTTCTGCAACTACTAAGCGATTGCCATAAAAGAGAGTATTTTGGCTGTAACTATAACCAGGGTGGGACGCTGGGTCTTCTTGCAGTTCTGCCACGATCTTCTTGAGTCTTGCATCTTCCTGTGTCTCTGCGGCTATGGCTTGCCAATCAGCCCAGAATGGAAAATAGACTAGTGTGTTAATTTCACCATCATCGTCTCGCCTGGAGAGAGAATCTGCTCCACGATTTTCCTTGCCCGGTTTATAAACTATGTCGAAGTTATAGCCCAGCAGTTTCGCCAGCCAGTCCTGCTGATTCCCATTTATCACTTTCTGCTGTAATAGTTGCTTTAAGCTTTTATGATCAGTTTGCACAACAAGGTGTCTACCCAATAGATAGGGTCTCCAATGCTGAACTGCTAACACCACTGCCATTAACTCCTTCTCATAAGTAGACTTCATCAGATTTTTTCCACTCAATGACTTGCTGAAGTATGCCACGGGCCGATTGTTTTGAACGAGGATGGCCCTAATTCCTGATCCCGATGCATCACACTCCAAGCGGAACTCCTCATCGAAACGGGGCAGAGCCAGAACTGGTGTGTGAGTTAGGCAAATTTTTAGAGTGTCAAATGCTCTATGTGCTTCCTCCGTCCACCTGAAATTGTCCTTCTTTGTCAACTCTGTCAGAGGCTGCGCTATTTTTCCATAACCCTTCACAAACTTTCGGTAATATCTGGTTAATCCCAGAAATCCCCTCACCCCTCTGATATTTGTGGGAACCGGCCAGCTAGTCACACTATCCACTTTGGAAGGATCCACCGCCACTCCTTGTGCTGAAATCACATGCTCCGACCGTCGGACGGGTGGCAGCCCACGTGGTTTCTGGAATACTTTTGCGAATCTTTCCAACAGTTTCCTCATCTCCTCTTGTTGAGCCTTTGATAATTGTTTCTCTACCAGGGTTTTCGTTTCCCCTGATGCATCCAACAACAATAGCCTCTGTTCTGGAAATGAGCTCTGACTGGTAGTCATCTCCCGCAAAGCCAATTTTCGTTTTCCCCCTGTCTTGATCCCTACCAACTCAATCGGTACTCCTTGGTGAACAAATTTCATTGTCTTCTTCTTCCAATCCACCGTCATTTCTCCGATCAACGAAAGCCACGACAATCCCAATACTCCATCGAACCCCGGGGGTAAATCAAAGAGGTACGCGTTCAAGACAAATTCTGCTCCGCCTAAAGTCACCCGAAGGTTACGACATAGGCCCTTAGTATCAGCCTGTCCTCCATCACCAAGGCGGATGCGGAGCTTCTCCGAAAGCTCGTATCCCCACGCCATTGCTTCCACCAACTCTCTCGATATAAAGTTGTGGGTCGCACCGCTGTCCACAGCCAACTCACGGGGTACCCATAAATCTTACCCTCGACCTTCATCGTTTTTGTGAGTGGAGAAGAATGTTCGGTGAACGAAAGGAGTCTAAGGATGGAGCACTCCCCGTCAACCATATCGAATTCACTGGGTTCCTCGTTGTTAGCGCCGTCACCGCCCTCGCACCCGTCATCGTCCAGCAGCATGACTCTAATTGCTTGATCTGGGCAGCGGTGTTGGGAGTTAAATGGGCCTCCGCACTTGAAACATAGGCCCTTATGTTTTCGGTCCAATAGCTCTTGGTACGACAGATGCTTCACCCCACGATCTCGTAGCCCAGTCCGCGTACTCCTGGAGGCGTCATTCGTACTGGCGGCACTCCCTGTAATAACACTGCTAGTCACCCCACCCCCTCTTACTTCCTTACTATTCGCACCCCCTGGCTCAATCCGTGACTAACCAAATTTGTAGGGTAGTTGGGCATTCGACTAGAGTTGGGCCCAGATCCCATTCGCGATTCCCATCGTCCCTGACCTCCAGACTGCTTCACTCTTCCTCCTATCTCCTTCTCCACCGCTCTGGTCACATTTATGAGTCGCCCCCTCGACAACGGTCCTATGGATTTCAAGCTCCGAATTCGACCTTTCAACTGGTCTTTCAACCCATAGATAAAGTAAGAGAAATACTGCTCATCGGGAAGTTTCGGAATCTGAGCTACGAGGAACTCAAATTCTTGAATGTACTGGTCGACATCCCCTTCCTGACGGAGCGCTTAGAGCTGCTCGTATGTACTTCCGTCGCCTACTCCACCGTACCTTTCCAACAGCGCCTCCTTGAATCGCTCCCACGTCTACTCCTCCTCCTCATTTGCCCACGCATTGAAGAAATGGATGGTACCTCCGTCCATACAGAGTTGAGACAATTTGACACGCACTGCATCACTCGTGTCCTGGACCTCAAAATACACCTCCGCTCGTGTTATCCACCCCGCTGGATCCTCCCCGTAAAACATCGGCAGCTCCACCTTCCTCATCGATTGTCGGAATTCGTTGAGTTCTTCGCCGCTCAAATCCGTGGTACCAACTCTCTTCTTTTTCTTCAGCTTCTTATTCACCGACGGTTCCTCCTCTTCCTCCGATGATGATCCTCTCCCCTTGGAAAACAGTGACACCAGCTTCGAGTGGTTCACTACATTCTCCCTTCGTATTTCTTCGTTTTGCAGGCGCATCGCCGTTAACGATGCTTTAATGGCAATCATCTCCTTCTCAATCTCTCCGACCCTATCCTCTATAGTTTCTCCCAACGCTGATTCCCTTTTTTTACTGCTTCTTGTGACCGGTGGCATTCATCCGGCAGGTCGGACCAAATTGATACAACCCACAGCAAACAAAAAGAAAACAGTAACAAAAATAACACAGACAAATGAAATAAAAGGTAATATTGTATTATTTCGCAAGCGTTCAACACAAATTGGAGAGCTACTAGCCAATTTGGTCCCAGAGCAGAGCTCCTATAGAGATTCTATAGATCTCTATCCAACAGAATCACAAAACTGCACACCTCCCCACTATCCTTTCCTCCCCCACTATATACCCCCTAACTAACTTATTCCAGCTCAGCATTTCCTTTCTTTCTCCACTGGCCTCTCCTGTAAACCTTCCTGTAAACCTTCCACTCCTTGGGCTCCTGCTTCTCCTTTTGGGCTATCACATCTTTAAACCCAATAGCTTCTTGCGGCTGGGCCGTAACAATAACTCAGTGAACACGACAAGATTATGGCTATGCTCGAGGAAATAGTGCATATAAATAAAAGGGAGAATTCAGGACCACAATTGTAGAAAAGAGAAACAAATGGGATTTGGAAATAACAATTGAAATAAACATAGGAATCCTAGTAAAGTTTATTTACAGCAACAAGCCATAAATCATTGTTCTGTCTAAGAAAATAAAAAAATGTATTAAACAAAATGGTTAATGGTAGTTTGTCATTTGCTCCGAGACTCCAGTGATCTACTTCGCTGCTCCATTTTTTATTCCAACCCAAAGTCAGCCTCAAGCGATACCAGACGAGTTAGAGGATGTACAGGAGTAATGGACCTTGAAGCAATGTAACAATAACTACTAAACAGCTAACGATAATCAATGGTTGCTTTTTGGGGAAGAGTTTGTCCATTCACGAGCTTCAAACAGGGATCTTCTTTAAGCGAGCAGCAATAGGCATGCCCAAAAATCCAACGAATAAGCAAAAGAACCACTGTGCCAGAGTGAGAGGTGTTGTGTTTGCGAAGGTTCCCAAGTACTCAACTATTACGATTTGGAAGAAAACAGTAGCACTGATAACACCCACGAAAACATAATTATCCAAAATGCCTTTGAAAACGTTTATTTTCTCCATTTCACGTGAATTTATCTCATTGAAAACCTGCAAAACCAAATCAGCCCACATCTGGTAAGACACTTCTATAACCATACATTTTGAATAACATTTTGGATTATAAATAATCCTAAGCAAATTGTCAACTTTGCAGTAAAGTTACCTGACAGAAAACAAATGAGTTGAAAATAAGCGTGTTTAAGACCAGGTCCGAGTTGGGGCCGTCAAGTAAAAAGATTGCTTTTCCTCTTGACTGAAGAAACCATATCACCATAAACTGATACAAGGATTGTCCTAAGATGTTCCTCCACATGACATTGCTGATGAAATTCCCCTTCCTTCCGACAGGTGCACGTTTCATTAAATCATCATTTGGAGGTTCAGTAGCAAGCGCAAGTGCTCCCAGTGTGTCCATTATCATGTTCACCCACAAAAGTTGAACAGCTGTGAGGGGCGCGGTTCCTGGAGAAGACAAAATGCGCGTAAGATCATAAGAAATAACAATAAGAAGAAAACGTAAAGTACTTTTGCAACCGGTCATGCAGGCTTGTGTGACAAAATTAAGCTACACTTTCTAACCTGTCAAGCAAGCTGATGTGAAGTTCACTATTAACGCAACCACATTAACGGTCAGCTGAAACTGTACGAACTTCTGAATATTTATGTAAACTGAACGTCCCCATTTGGCCACTGTTACTATCGTTGAGAAGTTATCATCCAGAATTATGACATCTGCACTTTCTTTTGCAACCTGCACCACACATATTATGAAATTAGCTTCTTCCAATAAAACATCAGTTGTAAAGTGACTAGAATGTAGTACTACAACAATAAAACATCAGTTGTTGGGTACAACGAGTGGTTCTCGAAGGTTAACACTCACCTCAGTTCCAGCAATGCCCATTGCAAGTCCAATATCAGCTTCATGAAGGGCTGGAGCATCGTTAGTTCCATCACCTGTTACAGCTACCACTTCTCCAAACGTGGTGCGCAAGTGTTTCACCAATGTATGTTTGTCTAAAGGTGAAGATCGAGCCATAACCTAAAAGGAATTACACACTATGTTAGTTAAAGTATCAACCGTATATAAATCATGTGTACGATTAAGTAGTGCTGAAGGAATCAAAATATAATGCTTATAGAATGTATGTGGCACCTGAATTTTGGGAATCAGTTCAAGCAACTCTTCCTCACTCTTCTCTCTAAACTCTGGTCCTTCAATTGCTATGCCGTCATCAGTTAAAATTCCACACTCCCTGGCTATAGCCTTTGCAGTGTTAATGTTGTCCCCAGTAACCATTCGTACTTTTATTCCAGCTGAACGACACACTGCCACAGATTCCTTAACACCGGGACGAACAGGATCTTTTATACCAACAACTCCGATACAAGTATATCCAGAAACAGGAATAGGGTCTTCAGGAGAGAACCCGTTTTCCAATTCCACGTAAGCAAGGCATAGTGTTCTAAGTGCCTCACTTGCAAACTGGTTTATTGTGGCCTGAAGATGGCTTTTTGATTCTTCATCAAGAGGTACAACCTCACCATTTGAGTTGAGAACTTTGTCACAAGCAGCCAGAATTATTTCAGAAGCACCTTTGCAGTGGGCTCTTAAGCCTCCATCAGGGAGCTCAACCACCACACTCATTTTCTTCTTAGTGGAATTGAATGGCTCAACTTTAACAAGATTACATGCTTGTCTCTCTCCTTGAAAATCTCCACCTAGAGACAAACCATACTCCAATATTGCAGCCTCAGTTGGAGTCCCTAAAATCTCACGTTTTCCGTTTTGGTTAACCACAACCTCTCCTCCTGTATTATTGAATATTGACTGCAGAAGCAGTTTCACCACAGATTCTGGGAGTTCAGAGCTCAAACTAGAGGCCTTGTTATTGCTCACTTCCTTGCTATTCATGCAAAAGCATGTTTTCACAACAGTCATGTGGTTCGTTGTTAGTGTCCCGGTCTTGTCACTACATATAGTTGTGGCTGATCCCATGGTCTCACAGGCTGCCAAATGTCTCACAAGGGCTTTGTCATTCATCATTTTCTTCATAGCAAATGCAAGGCTCAATGTCACAGCTAATGGCAGCCCCTCTGGAACAGCAACAACAACTATAGTAACTGCAACTGCAAAGAACTCCAACAGCTCCAACGCATCATCCCCATTCCAGCTAGACAAGCTTCCTTGTTGGATTTTTTGGCTTACAAGTCCTTGCACCAGAACTGCAAAAGTAACCACTGCAAAGAATAGACCTATCTTCCCGATGATGGTTGCAACACCATTCAACTTCACCTGTAGCGGGGTTTCATCATCTCCACCTTCACTGAGAGTAGCCATCAACTTACCCCATTGAGTCCTCATGCCAACACTGGTAATCAACATCTTGCATGATCCATCTTGGACCTTGGTTCCAGAAAGAAGAAATGGATTTTCAGAATTCACCATCACTGGCTCACTCTCGCCAGTTAAGCTTGACTCATCGATCAACACAGAAAATCCTGAGATAAATAGTCCATCTGCAGGGACTTGGTCACCAATGGCAAGATGCACAATGTCGCCAGGAAGTAATTCATATATTGACATCTTCTGTCTGTATCCATTTCTTGTGACCTGAATGGATATTTTCTTCTTCTCCTTGTCTAAATCCTTGAATTGCAGTGATTGGCGATAATCACTTGTTGCTGTCACAAAGACAACAAGTAAGATACTTGCAACAATTCCAAGACCATCATGAGCTCCCTTCGGCCATCCTTCAGTTGCAATGCCAACTAGCAGTGACACAATAGCACACACTCCAAGTATCATCAGAGTCATGTCTTGAAAGGCTTCCCAAACAAAAACCCAGAAACTTGTAGCTTCACTTTCAGTAAATTTGTTGATTCCATATATCTGCTGTCTCGTATTCAATGACTCGCTGTCACTGTTAAGCCCCTCAGTGGTTGATGTAGAAAGCTTCTCTGCAATGCCATTAACCCCACCATGGTGTCTGAACTTCTTTACGTCATGGCCTTCAACAATACACCCTAATTCATCGCCACAAATTTGAAAACCTGCAGCTTTAACTTCCTCTGGCACTTTGTAATCGCTTAGTTGGACGCCTGTGGATGTGATCACAAGTTAACATATTGCCTCTATAAAATCTATAAAAATAATTCTGAAGAAACTTACTTTGGACAAATTGAATAGCTGCTTTGGAAACCAAAACTGCAATCCTCAGCTTCTCCTGCAGCAAGAAGATAATAAGTCTTAGAGAAATAAAACATGGAGATGTCACATTCTTCGTCTTAAGGAGATAAAAGCATGATCATATGGTTTATAAATATTATCAAATCTAGAGAAAATTTTTAAAAAATGAATAAAAGAATGTACATTACAATAAAAAAATGAGGAATCATCAACAGTGCACCAGAAAACGAAAATAAGAACCTTAAATGTTTTTAAAACTTGTATAGAACAAGTGACTGTAGTCAAATGTTGGTCATAATAACCAGTTAGCTCCTGATGTTTCCATAAACATCTTGAGACGTTTATCAATTATGGCAATGTATTTTGTATGTTTAAAGTCAAATTGTCCATACCCTAACAACACTACCAATTATAAAACTCCAGAGTAGCTAATCATCCATGCATTTTCCATTGAAGTTTGCTCAACAACTGCCAATTAGATAAGCTCAATAAAACGTACAAATTCTTCAGTACATGCTTATTAAACAGCAATCTTGAAATTCGCTTTAACAGAATGAAGTCGGACAAACAGGGGGAGAAGGAAGATAATGTGAGCATCATAATGTATTGGGAATTTGGCTAAATTTCAGATTGCTGTTCTAATGCTCGTAACTCTTTTTATCAGTCATTTTTCACTCGAAAGGTACATTAGATTGACTAGAGGTTATTTGCATTCAGAAGAACAAAGAAAACCAATTGTAATTTTCCAGTAGTATGCGACTGTGAATGATAAATATAGCCAAAGAGTCCAACAAGTATCTCAAAATATAATGACAACAAGTTTATAAGAACAATTATATTACATAATCCATATATATTTATTTACCTATTTAGTCTCTGAAAAAAAAAAAAAAAATAAAAAAA
>Ga0209489_102094_pt1 | contig 40917 bp, 16 predicted proteins | sample SiratrowhiteBW_FD_187527 | JGI IMG/M metagenome (GOLD analysis project Ga0209489, IMG submission 187527) | Root nodule microbial communities of legume samples collected from California, USA - Siratro white BW (SPAdes) (version 2) | ecosystem: Host-associated > Plants > Roots > Nodule | place...
AAAAAATCACATTTCAGGTTATCAGAATTCACTTCTTCATACTTTTGAAAAGTAAAACAACACTCTTTCTTTTAGTAAAATCATAAACTTTTTTATATGCAAGAAAATTATAGAATTGTGAGTTATTAGAAAAAAAGTATAAAATTTTATTAGTTAAAATAAATATAATATTCTCAATGATAATATATAACCTAAAGTTACAAATTATATTTTTCAATATATAAAACAATTAATGCGAGTGGTTTACTAAGCTTTTCTTAATTGTAACCTTTCGGTCATTTATTCAACTCTTTCAATTTGACAATTCATTGAACACATATGAGAGGATTTGAGTTGGTTGAGTGCTATTAACGAATATTCTGAATTTATTACATTGACCATATAATTAAGCAGTCTTTAGTCAATCAAATACGCATTAATTGACTTATAGTTAATTCATTTTTAATTTTTCGTGGTGCCGACTCCTACTTTTTTTTTCTTCATTGTTATTCTTATCCACCCATTTTCTTGAATTAAAAAATTATGGTCAAGTCCTGAATACCACTATGCTTATATTTAGAGACACGTCTCATAGTTTCTTTCAAAACGTAGTTGTCTTGTTTATTAACTAAATTTTGAAGCTGTGATTTTCTATCACTATTTTTAAACATGTAAACAACTAGGAATCAAAAGGTTCTTTGGCAATACGTAGCACGATAATCTGATTTTGAATCATTTTTTATAAAAATAAAAAATATTATATTTCGTATCCAAACTCATGTCATAAAGATCTAGATCCAACCTTTTAATTAAAGGACACTGCGACCTCTTATTCGAACTACTATTTTTTAATCTAATATACTAATTAAATATTAATCAACTTGTTTTAATGCGTTTAGTTTTTATTTTTATAAATATTTTATATCATTCATTTATTAAATTACATACAAATATATCAATTCACATGTTGATGCTATTAAGATATTTCTAAAGGTAAATTACAAATTAAAACAATTCTAAAGTTAATACATATTACTGCTATAAATAAAAGTATCGATATATTTTAATTTACATTTAATATTACGGAATTTTTACTGAAATGTAATATGGTTTAAAAATTTTCAATCACACCTTGCGTCCCCAAAAGATGTATAAGCAGATTGGAAAAGTTGTCTTGAAGAATATTTTTCTCTATGTTCTTGAGAAAGATGATGAGATACAAATCATGTGACAAGTTAAAAGGAGATATATCATTTATCAAATAATAGAGAATGTACTTTGTCATTTATGAGAGGTGGTCCTTAAATTAATGTTTTGATAATGGTGGTTTTGTTGCAAACTTTTTGTCATATATTTTTGCTTCAATGATCCTTAAATACATTATGCTCCTTAAAGAAGTTGATAACATGTAGATATTTCTCAATCTTATAATCTTTTTACTATTTGTCTCAATTATCATAAAAATTTAAGAACATCTTACAATGAATAATTTTGAAGATTATTATTTGGTTGATAAGACTAAATATCTCTTTTCTTATTAATATTGACAGAATATATTAATGAACTCTAGATAAATATTTTGTTTTCAAGTAAAATAATTAAGAATCTTATTTTAGAAGAGTTAGTGTGAAAGTAAATTCTCTTATGTTTAATTCTCTAACATCCACATTGTATATAAAGTGAATGTTCAAATATTTCTTGTAAGAAGTGGTCTTGAAGATCATAATAAATTTTTTAATTAATTTGATATTTTTCAAAGAGCTTGAACAATTTTAGTAACTTGTATCAGACAATAATAAAAATAATTGTAACATTCACGACTTTTACGTGAAAGAATGTGATAAAAAGATATTTTAAACTTATTATATTAAATTTGGGCTCAACCTAACAAATTCACTATCATTTCATTTTTTACAAAAAGACACATGTTAACAAATGTAATTATTTATAAAATGTTCATATGAAATGATGTATGATTAATGTTTAATGACAATGTGTATAACCATGTGTATAAATATTTAAGAATAAATTATTCTTTTTTATTAAAATCATTAAAAGAAGTTTTCTCATCCTTTTAGGTCAATCTTTTATAAGAAATTTTATAAAGATATTGGTAAACTCAATAAATATAAAGAATAAGTCTACGTGAATATGATCTCTTATAAAATGGTGTTTTATTTTAATATGTTTGACATGTGTATGTAGTAATAATTCTTAGATGTTATGTTTGTGGATATTATAATCTTTTAGTATATTCTTTATTTATAAATTTTTAAGATATTTGTAATTTATTAGTCATTTGGTTCTTTTGTTAAAATAATAATAATTTTTTAACCTCCACTTGTTTTTTTTCTTTCCCACCTTAATTTTATTGAAGTTTGTATTGAATATTACGTTTTTTTAATAGAGAATAATTTTGTAATTAAAAATATTTTTTTAAAAAAAAAATAGTATCAACCAAAATCTAAAAAAAAGTTATTAATATTAATAATTTTGAATTATTTAATAAGTATTTCATACTTAAATAATTTTTTTTATATTTGATGGTAATTAAAATATTTCATTTAATAAAAGAATTAAAATTCTAAAGATTTGAATTTTTTTATTTAAACAAAACATAAAAAATTAAAAAAATATATATTTAAATTTACTAAAAATTTCCTATTTAATAGGTTAGAATTAAAATAGTAAAATCTTTTATTACAAAACACAATATATTAGAGGATTTGAAAATATTAAACATATTAAAGTCATTTAGTTTTGTTAAAGTCCAAACAATAAAACAATCTTACAAGGACCACTACTAAAGTGAGACATGTCTAAGTTCGGAAAACCTAAAAACTGAATAAAATAAAATTAAAAAATGTAATTAAATTAAATTAAATATTTTTCGGTTAAGTTTAGTTAGTCTAGTCAACATCCTAATAAATTGAAGTCAATCGGATCCATATATATTCATACACTTATAACTAATCTATTATATATAATAATAATTATATTAAAAAAAGTTAAATGTTAAAAAATGTATGTACATATATTATAAACCTGCCATTGTGCCACCTATACACAAGAGTCCCGATCGCATAAGCTTGAACCCTTTGGCCTTTCAGAACTCCCATGTCTTTATTTGCAAATTGGATATGCTTTCTAAGTCACAACCATTCTGAGAAATTGCATTCAATTTCCTCATATCTTACTTTATTTTATTTTAATTTATTTATTCTACTTTATTATATATAATTTTTTAATCATAATTTCACCAAAACAATATAAAATATTACAACGGGAGCATTAGGGAAGGTGGGTAACAATTGGTTTCTCTTGTTTTATTTTTTTTCCCTTATTTATCTTCCTAACCCTAAATTTAGGGTACACGTTTTGATTTATCCATTACAACAAATTAAGGCGCAATTGAAGAGGCAAATCTTGGTAGTAACGGAAATTAAAGAAAACACAAAAAAATTAATTAATTAATTTCTTACAGAAAAGCAAAGAGAAAAAGGCAAGAAACATGGACGGTGGCACCGTAAACGTACCATGGCCTTAATTTTTGTCTTAACAAATAACAACAACGATAACAATAACCCTTCTCCTTCTCTTTCTCTCTCTGTTATTGTTTTATTTATTTATTTATTTTTTTCTGTCTTTCGCATTCTGTTCATCTCACCGCCCTTTTTCCATCATCATCGTTGTCATAATTCATCCACACACGACGCACTTTTTTCTTTTCTTCTTTCCCTGCAACTCCTTCTCTTTCTCTCTGAATTGCAAATCTCAAAAGCCTCAAAAGTTAGAGAGAGAAAGACCGCGCTCAGAAACATCAATAATTAACCTTCTTTTCCAACTGTATTACTCTCTCTCTCGACCTCATCATCGCCGTTGAGATCTCAGGTATATTCCTCAATTGAATTTCTCTTCGGTAAATTCAAATTTGCCTTGTTCTCTTACGCTGCCTGTAATCGCTGATCTTACTATTTTTCGTCGCCGCTGTTGTGTTATCCGATTCGATGTTTGTTTGCTCTCTTTGTTTTCCAATTTTATTGAGTTTCGTGTCCGGTGATCTGTGTGTATTTGCTCCGTCGTGTTATGTTGTGTTTATTTTTTTTATTTTTTGGATCGGTATTTGAATTTTCGTCGTTATTGTGCTTTATTTCTTTAGGTGATTCGATTTTTTTCTGTTGTGATTTTCGATTTTGGTTGTGTTTCCAAGCTTTGGACAATTCGCGTGTTTTTTTTTTTTCTGTTTGCTTTTAGTTTGAGAGGAGAACTGGAAAGCTTGGACACGTATGTCATGGATGGTTGTTGTGGTAACGAGGACCTTGTTGCTTCATTGGTCAAAGAAGTAATCTGTGGAGAAAATAGTGCAATTATGTCGCAGTCTTCTTTTGCATATTAATATTAATTTGCTAATGCTAATTGATTTACGAGAAGAAGTGGCAGAAAGGAGATAGAAATAAGAGAAAACAATACAGTTCGTTTATTGTTAATTGATGATATCATTGGTCAAATTGTGATTTGCGATGGTGGAGAAATGTTGAAGCTGGTGAAATATGTTGCTTATAATAACTACATAAACATGGATGCTTAAATAAGACACCAATGGGACTTTTTGAAAAGATAAAGGTGACTTAATTTCTTTTTTTAATTTTTTTCCATCTCAAACATTGCTTGAGAAAATTGACAAGACATATGATGTTACTGAATAATTAGCCAAACCTTGTTATTGAAGGTACTTTGGATTTGTGATAGCGTGAAAAATTTAAAATGACATTATTTAGGTCACTGTAGTTGCAAACTGTGATCTTAACTGAAAAGCAGTTAAAATCTGTGCTTCCTGATTAATGCAATCCCACTGCTAGAAAATTGTTTGCATTTTAGAGTGATGCTTCTTGCCTTAAATGTTATTATTTTGCTTTCTTGTGTTATAAAACCCGTGCACCATGAAGACGAAAAAATCCCTTCTGTCTAGCATGTTCAGTTTTTGTCAACTAAAAAAACTAGGTTGACTCCAATCCAAAAAGAATGGATCTGAGTTTGTTTATCCTATCTAATGTTTGTGTGTGTCTTTTTGTGTTTGTAAGTATGTATTATGCGAATAGCAAGGGAAAATTGTTGCTTAAGAAAATTTAAAATATTTCTTGTAGACCAGTTTTAGTTAGACAACTTCTGACTTTAAAACCATGCTTTACCACAACCTTATGTGAAGGTGGTACAATTCTTTTATCCTATCTTATTAAGAACTTTTTTTTTTCTTTTTCCTGACTTAATAAACCAAACTTGAGGTCTTTTGGGTATCAATGTCTTCATATTTATTTCTCGACTTAAGATAAATAAAAGAGACAATATATTTCAAAGAGCTTAATCACACCTCACTTTGTTCTCATATTTATATTGATAGAGAGAATTTTGATACAATGAGTAGAGAGAAGAGCAAAGATCAAAAACTAGAACTAGAGTCCTAGGTACACAGATAGATACAACTCATACACACAACATGTAGTAGATTTCCAATACTACTACTTACTACTTATATTTAGTACCTATTCTATCACTCCCCTTCAAGTCGGAGCGTACAAATTGTATGTACCAAGCTTGGAAATTATGAATTCAATCCGAGGTCCCCTTAAGGATTTTGTTCACACATCTGCAACTTGATCATTGGATCCAACATACTTAATACAAATTTCCTTGGACAACAACTTTTCTTGAATAAAATGATAGTCAATTTTTATACGTTTAATCCTCTCATGGAACACTAGATTGGAAGCAACGTGGAGAGTAGTTTGGTTATCACAAGACATTTTCATTTGTTGAATCTGACAAAAGTTAAGTTCTTGAGGGAATTGTTTCATCGATACAAGTTCGTAATTAAGAGACGCCATTATCCTATATTCAGCTTCAACAGTTGATTGGGCAACTATGTTTTGTTTCTTACTTTTCCAAGAAATAATATTTCCTCTAAGGAAAACACAATGTCTTGTAGTAGAGCATTTATCAGTAGGAGATTTTCCTCAATCAACATCGCAATACCCACAGATTTGGGTATTTTATTTATCTTCATATAGTAGACCTTGACCAAGAGCCTTTTGAGGAATATTAAGATTTTGATGATAGCATTCTGATGGGCAATACAAGGAGTCTGCCTGATTTGTTCAAAGTTGATCTCTAACGTGTTTGAAGTCTTCATGTATGGCATAGAGGATCAACACCATATAGAAATTGTCCAGCTTCTTGATTTCCTCTAATTAGTCAACCTCCTAGAACATCTTTAATTCTTCAAGAGGAGATTGAGCTTCACTCATTAAAGACATCATGTTGTGATCTTTTTGTTTAAGAGAGGTAAGCCTATTGTTGGAGTTGTAAAGGTGTTGAATATCATTTGAAAAAATATTTTGAGCCTTTTTTCCATAAGAGTTGCACATTTTAAACAATCTAAGAGTACCCAATAATTTGCCACAGTAATGCACAAAGCCAAAAATCAGTTCTCTTCCACTCAGCTTAATTAGATGGCACATTACTCCCGTCTTGTTCAAGGTGATTGTGGAAACCTATGTTAGGGAACCAAAGTTCAACTAAGTGGCACACCAAGACAAATAATTTTTCCCATTCAGTTTTTCAGAAATAATGGTAGGAGTTTTAAAGAAGGAGACAACAGGGTTAGAAGACATTTTTGATAAAGGAGACCAATAGAGAAGTAACAGCCAATAAGAAACAAATAGAAAACCCTAGGTTCGACCATCAACCATGTTAGAAATGAAGAACTAGCGGTCAAAGATGAGGAGGTTCGGTGCTTCTGTGGAGGAGGTGTGATGTTGCTATGTGAGAGGAGGAAGGAGGCACGTGGATGTCACATGCCGAGCAGTGGTGAACCAAGACTATGCGCATGGCCACACGTGGAACATATTCTACTTTTGGGATTGACGTGGTTGGTTGTCGCTTGGAGAGATGTTGCACATGTATTGGTCATTGAAGAAACTTGTGACGACGAATGGTAGCCGACGATGGATACTTCACCAAAGAAGATTGAGACCATCATAGCATAATCAACCCGCTCTCATATCATACCAACTTAAGATAAATAAAAGAGACATTATATTTCAAATCACACATGTGCCATCTTCTCATATTTATATTGATAGAATTCTGATACAATGATCAGAGGGAAGAACAAAGATAAAAAACCAGAACTAGAGTCCTAGGTACAGTGATAGGTACAACTCATATGCACAACGTATAACAATTTTCCAATAAAACTACATACTACTTATATCTAATTCTTATTTTAACATCCTGTTGTATATATTTTTAATTCTAGCATCTATCTACTTTTGTATGAGTATGTGTCTGTAGTTCAGTTGGTTGGACTATTTACTTTTAAGATCTCAAGGTTTGGTTTGAACCTGAATGTAGATCTGTTGTTGATCTCAACATATGTTCCCTTTTCTGCTTGTAGAAGCAGGATGGATTTGTATCTGCTTCCACCTAATGAATCGATATCCATCTAATTTCTCCCTAGGTTCGAATCTTTAGCCTAAAAATCCATGTTTGTCAATGCACTTGTGGTAATACTGTGATATTATTTTCAAAATTAGATGCTAGCTTGACACTTCCATAATGCCTATGACTATTGGAGAATATGAAAGGCGGCTACATTTAGTGGATGTTTGGGTATTTTATTCCATCTAAATTTATATATCATCATGGCTTCTAGAATAATTTAAGTGTATAATTTGTGACTTGAAACCCAAAAGTTGGCCCCTTTTCCTTTTTTCTTTATTCATCTTTTAAAGAATATAATATTTCAAATATAAGTTTCTTTATTCATCTTTTAAAGAATATAATATTTCAAATATAAGGTTGTAGTAAACGGATTTTATTTTGTTGTCCTTGATTTAATCATTTTTCAAATTTATGAACATACATTTTGTTTGCTATTTGTGCATAATATTGTGCAGAGAAGACATAGAAAGAAAATTTATATTAAATGTACCAGTTGGAATTTGGGAATAAATCTTTCTCTGATTTTTTCTTCCAGAACCAACGTGAAAAATCTTGCCGCCTGTGCTATGGTTGATAGTTGAAAGATATAGAAAAATATTTTGTTTTGGGAAGTGAAGGCTTTTGATGCGTGCTGTTCTCTACATCTCATTTGATACTCATAATCTTAAATCATGCACTCATATGTACAATATTCTAGTATAAGGGAATACGCAATTGCTTTATGTGAATAGTGATGAATGATTCATTCGTATTTTTTCTTAACATTGGTTTCTTCATGCAGTGGATTACCTTTGCTTTTGCACACATTGTAAAGAGAGGATACTTTAGAAGGAACTTGAGCCATGTCTAGCTCAGCAAAAGTTTTGGATCCTGCATTTCAGGGAGCTGGTCAAAAAGTGTATCCTTTTAGTAAAGAGTTTGATTAAAAAAAAGGAAACTATATATATATATATATATATATATATATATAACATTTGATCTGGACAACTAGTTCGATCTCCAAATTTGAACCCACTCAGAGAAATTTTCCTATGAAAATTAGGTATAGAGTTGAATGGTTATTCAGGACTCGAAAGTATATTTGTTATGACTAATGTTTCGTAATATTTACACTTTCTTATTCAGAACACTATCTTTTCTAATTGATTCTTCATACAGAGATGACTCAATTCTGATTTAAAATGAATTTCATGAAATTCAGAGAGAGAATTTTCATCATATTGTATGATACATACATTGAATATTCATTGTGCTCAATTACTCTCAAATGTGAATTTTATAGAAAGAATAGACTACAGAGGTCATCACTTAATGTATGGGGGCACGTAGAAGTCATCAACTTTAACATTTTCAATCCAATCTCTATTTCTACCACTTTTGAGTTTTATATTTTCATTACACAATTAACATATTTTGAATATTGAGAATAACAAGAACCGACCAAGAAAATAAAAATAAAAAGAAGAAAGAAGATAGAAAGAAGAAAAACAAAAATATGTACTTAAACTATGATTATTGATTTCTATACTACATACGGATAGCATTATGTACTCAACGATGGTTATTGATTTCTATAATACATCATAGGGAGAGCATAAAAAACCTCTAGATTACTATATAATAATTGGGCTATAGCAAAATTTCCCTATATTTTAGGGATATATATACCTGAAATTGCACCGGAATATGATATACCTATCCGTGAGTATACTTAATCCGCTACAATCTAGCTAGCAACGCTAACTTCATCCACTTATCTGTGAGAAGAATATTTGTTTTTCAAAAACAACATGAAAACAAGAAAATGAAATCCTGTATTCGTGAAGCAATAACATGTGAGGGGAAAAGGTTAGGATAAGAGTAAAATATTTAAATTTGTTATACATCATATATGACACTCCATTATTTTATAATCCATTATTATTGCATGAATCATTATTAAATGCCACCCAATTTCATACTATAAAAATTAAACTCAAATTAATTAGTGAATAATCAAGATGTGTACCGTGTAAACATAAGGATCATAACGCCCGCCCGAGCCTGATCTTTTCACAGCATCCACCCTTAGCAACCTAAGTCACAGTTCTTCTTTCCATCAGACAACAAAAATAACGACATTTCTATTAAAAGAACATTAAATATCAATATTTAGTAGGTTCTGTCAAACATGTTTAGCATTATTAGAATTTATTACTGTGGTAATTAACATTCATTAAAGAAAAGTAAGATTCAATTTTTAATAAGCCTTCATTTGGTGGAGATACTTTATATGGATGATTAAAAAAAGAAATAAGTAAGAATGATTGGTTGAGTTGATTTAAGGAAAAAATAATTTTGGGAGCAATGAGAACCTACTTGTACTCTTCTATTCTTTTTCTAATTTATTTCTACCCATATCAGTGCCTCTATCCTCAATTTAACACATATACTTATTTTTTTCCCTTTATTTCCCATATATTGACACTCCTATTACTTTTTCTCATCTTACTCATTCCTCCCATTTCTCTCCTCCCTATTAAACACAGTGATGAATTGTTAACATTTATTTGTGTATGAAAACTCCAAGAGTTGGTTTGTGCTTGTTTTTGCTGCAATAACAAAATCAAACTGTCAGTGATTTCTATCCGCTGAAAGTAATCAAACTAAGCCCATTATATTTAAATCAGGTAAACATTTATGTTGGGGTGATGATTGATTGACATTCATCAATTTTTTTACATCACTTCACAATTATTTTTATTATTTTCTTGTTAAATAATATAATTTGTGTTTTAATTTAATATCTTATTTTAATATTTTATTATTAAAAAGCAGTTGTATGTGGTTGTTTTCTAAAAGAGGGGTGTGGAAATACTTTGTTTTTTCTTATGTTGCATGGCTAAATCTGCGTGTTTGGGTGCGTGAGAGAGAAATTACATTCTTAGAGCTTTGCTTGTGTCGGGGCTGTCACCGAGCATTTGACGAATCTTCACTTCAGAGGAATCACCGCAAGAGAGCAACTTCAGTATGGCTTCGCCGCGCCGTCGCAGGTGCGGCGAACCAGCCGCGCGACGCGACGGCGCAGCCGTCTCGTGTGCTATCCCGGCCACACGCTCAACAATCGCGCCTCTGCATCTTTTAGCGTAGCGCAAGCTTCGCGCGCTGGAGACGCCGCTCGAGCTGCTCGACAAGCAGGAAGAGGCCTCGCCAGAGGCCGAAGCAGGAGATAACATATTCACCGCCTCGCCGGCGTTCGGTTTCCGGTCGCCGGAGCACGACGAGGTCCACGTGACCTTGGATCTTATCTTCCTAGCAATCTTTAACAAAACTAAAATCCTTAGTTTACAGAAAACAATCAATAACATAAATCGCAATTATCAGTCAAATAATTAAATCTCTTATCCTCCAACACCGACCTCGCTTAGACTCAATCATACATTATCAAATCCAACAGAACAGAAAATCGCCAGAAACAACAGCAACAAGGATGCATAATCTCATCAGTGAAGTGAATTCTCAGATCACACAGAGTTGTTTGTTTTCATTCTGCTTCCAAACACAAACAGAAACAGAAACGAATCGAAATAAAATCTAAACTACAACCAACTAGAAGGTAGACAGAAATATATAATCGACCTTGAGCTTCATCTGATTGTAACGCAAGATAGCAGAGAACGATACACTGCGCGATTCGTTTTCTTTCTCGGAGGAATCACCGTCGTCATTGGTGAGCGAGGAAGAGGAGGATTTATTAGAATCGTAGGAAAGTGAGATTTCTCTGAAAGTGCTGCCGCTTCTTCTCTCTGGAACCGCATCGCTTGAATCACAGGGAAACCTTCAGAGCGAGAAATTTATGAAAACAGAGTGAAGATCGAAACGAATAAACTAAGAAAAGGGTGAATTGAGATTGTTGGCGTTACTTAGGAGTAGAAAGGAAGGGAGAGGGAGGTGTGGCCTTGAGAAGAAGCAGAGATGATGCAACCGTTCGTTCTGTGGAACTCGGAAACGAAGACATTGTTGCATTCACTCTTTTCTCTCTCAGCAGCTTTTGAAAATTCCCGGGTATATTGAAATGCTTTCAAATTTTTCTCTCTCTTCGTCAGCGTTTGCCGCGTGTGTTCTAACGGTTTTGCTTATTGTTATTGCCACTCAAGAATAATATACGCCATTTATATCAAATATGTTTTTTTAATTAGAATTAGTATATATGTTAAAAAATATAAAAAAATTCTTACAAATAAATTAATTTTGATCGATAAAAAGTAATTTCTTAAAAACTTTGTTAAGGTTGGTAGTTACTCTACTTTTAAAGATGAAGTCATGGAACTCTTATATTATTGCCATTCATATGTATAAGTATCAACTCTACCATTTTAGGATGTCTTATAGTTTTAGTTCCTTTATGTGAGTAGATAAGAGATCTTTTACCTATTTAATTTAGAAGAAATTGCACAAGAAGTTAAGTTAATACCAAATACACTTCCTTTAATTCGAAAATTTATATTTATCATCTTTTATGTTTGTAATAAAATAAGATTCATAATTTTCATTTACTTTTGAGTAAACACCCGTTTATCTTATATTATTTTGAAATGTATATAATTTAGACTAAATCCTAAATAAAAATTATGAACATTAAAATTTAAAAAATATAACAATAATATATTTTCTGATAAATAAAAATAAAATAAATATTTTTTTATAAACAAAAATAAGAGAGTGATTTGTCATTTTATTCAAAATATCAAAAAATATATGTATTACTTATTAAAAAATAAGAAAGGTTGATGTTTATTTAAAAATAACAGGGAGGGTGTAAATCTCTCTTTAGAAGTAAATGAAATATGAGAGATTTTTACTAAAACAAGGTATCGTTTTTTACTAACTCCTTTTTAGTCAATAAAGATATTTGATTGACATATTTTGAGTGGGTATTTGTATTAGTTCTATTAAAATTGGTTTTGAATAAAATTCATTTTTGAGAAATCATGTTAATTAATGTTTAATATATCATAAAGAATTCAATGGTGAAACTAAATATGTACTTATACTTTTCATGAAAGGTGTGAGATTTATGTTTTGATCGGATAAAAGAAATAGATACAAATTTATAAGGTTAAAAAAAAATATGTATAAATGAGTTATTTTAAATATAAATAATTAAATTTCATCTACTAATTTTTCTTCAGTTTAAATTTCACTTCTGTTATTTTTAAATAAATAGAAGCTTACTGACCGGTCTCTTACAATGAGGCCGCGTCACTTGCACTGTGCCACGGCTTCTTCCTTGCACCATCATAGTCTTAGGCTGCACCTTAGATTACATACTGGATTGTAAAATCACGTAACATATAACGGATTGTACAATTCGGTATGCATTTCAAACATTCCCTATTAATCCGATAATTTACAAATCCTCCCTACCTCTACCACCTTTTTCCTTTCCTAAAAACTTAGAGAAAGATAGATAATTGCTTATGTATTCGTGCTTTGAAACTTTATTCAAAAATTGAAAAATTCAATTTTAATCTCCCAAAGCTCCCTGCAATGCGTCCAAGACGTCAATATCATACACACATAGAGAAACGCACTCACTGTTTTGGACTTGGACAGGTGCAGAAACAATGAAAATGGTTGTAACAGGTGCAGGAAAAACGAAAATCAGTGGTCAGCTGAAGAGGTGCAGGACCACACGGAAGTAGGTAAAGGGTGCTGGAGGTGCAGGAAGACGCCCTCGCACTGGGCACATCTAGGCCCAATCATCCAACTCTAACGGGCTTTATCCAAAATCAGCCCAGTCTAAAAAAATCCATATGATCTGTGCTGCAATTCATATTTCATGGATTCTTCAAAAGTGTTTTTTTTTTTTAATATTTTATCACAATCTTATCATTAAATCATGGCTCACACTTACAAAGTAAATGTCCAATAACAAAAAAATGTTAAAAATATATGGATTGTTCACTCAAATAACTTATTTAGAAGTTATGTTACAATTGTAGAGTTTTCTAAGAATGTATATTTTTTACAACTTTTTATTTACATGCAAATTTTTCTAACCTAAAAAATTTATCCGTTCTTAATTTCAAGAATCCCATCAAATCACTTATATTTCAATGAAAGTTTCTTATGAGACATAAATTTTTTAATATTCACAAAATAATAATTCACTTTTAAACATCTCTTATTACTTTTTTCATCAATAAATATGGCTCACACGTACACAAAAAATTAATGGAATGCCTTGATAGCAGTTGAGTCCTCTCCAAACTAAACATCCAAGATCAAAGGTTTTTGCTTTTGTCATAGACATATGCCACTTGTTTGGAAACTTGTTAGTGCACATGGCGGCAAATCATTGATTGGATGGAAATAGACTTGTGAACTAAGTTGTCCACCATACCCAGTTTCACTGTCTTCCCAAGTCACCTACACTCTGGAAAGAAAGTAGTAGTGATTTAATAACACAAGTCAAGGAGAGCCAAGCAAACCCACAAAACAAAACCCCCCTAGTTCCTTCTGTCTCAATAAATCAAGATAATTGGTAATAAGAAACTTTTCATTTTTGGATGAACAGAAACTAATTTTTTCAAGCTAATAAAAATCCATGTTTGGTAATATATGTCAATCCCTTTAGTGTTGTTAAAAGTAGTAAAGAAATCACTTTATTCAACTGATAAAGGTTTTCATTATAAATCTAAACATGTGCTAAATTGGTGTAAGAACACATCATCTAACATAACATATCTTTTAAAACATATTATTTATTATTAACCAACAATTTACTAAAAGTCATGATAGTATGTGAGCTTTAATTTGTTAGTTTATGGTTATGACAAATAAATTTTGTAAATTTAAATTAGCGAAAATGTGATGATAATCTCTAGAAAATGTATTGACATGGCAGGTCATAAATCAAAAGCATTATAATAGCAAGTTCCAAATCCAGTTAGTACCCTAACGTGAAGTATTACCTAATGAGTCCATTTTCCAACACCAAACCATAAAAGAAAAGGGATTAAAAATGAATAAAATAAAAAGAAGATGTTACTAATGAACCAGAAGAAGATTCCACTCTACCAAACTACCTGCACTTGCATTGAAGCTTAAGGAACCGACACACACATACCTGTCGGCAACCACAATCTTAAACAAAACTTCAACTCCCAAACCCAAACCCAAATCCCAGAAGAAAATTAGCAGCAAGATTCTATGTTTCAATTCAGAGGAAAAAGAAAGAGTTGAAAGGTGTTCAGCTCAAGTCAATCGGAAGGCACATTTTGGGGAAGGTTCAATTGAATTCAACACCCAAACCCAATGATGGTCCAAGAGCAGCATGCGCTTCCAAAATCGGTGAATCAGAAGCCGAAAACGCGGACGGCGGCGCTGGCCGCCACCAAAAGCCTCGATTTCTCCGTGTGGTTCTCTGACAACCTTGTCCGGATCGTGGCCGTGGTGCTCCTCGTCGTGACCGTCGCCGCCGTGTTCTTCCTCCGCAACGCCGGCGACACGGCGGCGCTGCTCTGCTTCGAGAAGCAGGCGCAGGAGCTCGAGCGGATCGCGTACCCGCGCGTGGAGTGGAACGCGATCGCGCGGATCGCAGACAAGACCTCGAAGTACGCGAACTTTCGGACGGAGAAGTGGATCGTGGTGTCGGTGTTGGGGTACCCGAGCGACGCGCTTAGGCGGCTTGTGAAGATAAAGGGGTGGCAGGTGGTGGCGGTTGGTGGGTCGAAGACGCCGTCGGATTGGAGCCTGAAAGGTGCGATCTTTTTGTCCCTGGAGGAGCAGGCCAATTTGGGGTTTAGGGTTGTGGATTACCTTCCTTATGATTCGTATGTTAGAAAGAGTGTGGGTTACTTGTTTGCGATTCAGCATGGTGCTAAGAAGATTTTTGACGCTGATGATAGAGGGGAGGTGATAGATGATGATTTGGGTAAGCATTTTGATGTGGAGTTAGTAGGGGAAGGTGCTAGGCAAGAGGTTTTGTTGCAGTATAGTCACGATAACCCGAATCGAACCGTTGTGAACCCTTATGTGCATTTTGGGCAGCGTTCGGTTTGGCCTAGAGGGTTGCCTTTGGAGAAAGTAGGGGAGATTGGGCATGAGGAGTTTTACACTCAGGTTTTTGGAGGGAAGCAGTTTATTCAGCAGGGGATTTCCAATGGCCTGCCGGATGTAGATTCAGTGTTTTACTTCACCCGGAAGTCCACTTTGGAGGCCTTTGATGTGAGGTTCGATGAGCATGCGCCGAAGGTGGCGCTGCCGCAGGGTGTGATGGTGCCGGTGAATTCCTTCAACACCATGTACCATTCACCTGCTTTCTGGGCCTTGATGCTACCGGTATCAGTAAGCTCCATGGCGGCTGATGTGTTGAGGGGTTACTGGGGGCAGAGGCTGCTTTGGGAGGTTGGTGGGTATGTTGCGGTTTACCCACCTACGGTTCATAGGTATGACAGGATTGAGGCCTATCCCTTTTCAGAAGAGAAGGATCTTCATGTGAATGTTGGAAGGTTGATTGATTATTTGGTTTTGTGGCGGTCGGATAAGCATAGGTTGTTTGAGAAGATTTTGGATTTGAGCTTTGCAATGGCAGAGGAGGGATTTTGGACTGAGACGGATGTGAAGCTAACTGCTGCTTGGCTGCAGGATTTGTTGGCTGTTGGGTATCAGCAGCCGAGGTTGATGTCGTTGGAGTTGGGACGGCCAAGGCCAAATATTGGTCATGGTGATCGAAAAGAGTTTGTACCACAAAAGTTGCCATCAGTGCATCTTGGCGTTGAAGAAACAGGAACGGTGAATTATGAGATTGCTAATTTGATCCGGTGGAGGAAGACTTTCGGGAATGTTGTGCTTATAATGCATTGCAATGGGCCGGTGGAACGAACCGCCCTTGAATGGAGGTTGCTTTATGGAAGGATATTCAGATCTGTAGTTATTTTGTCAGAAAAGAAGGATGTAGATCTTGTTGTAGAGGAGGGTCATTTGGACTATGCATACAGGTAAGTCTGGTTATGTTTTACATTTCTCCCTATTGTTAAATTCTAATTGGTGTCTTGTAATTTTCTCCCTATTGTTAAATTCTAATTGGTGTCTAATTGCTTTGGGTCATTGGCTGTTTGGTGTAGTAACATACAGATAAATTGCTTATATCACAGTAGAAACAGAACTTTCCTTCACTTTAAACATGTTAGTATTGGTGTGAGAGATGTTTTGTAACCTGTGTAGCAATGGAAGCTTTTGGAAGAGGAAAGTTAGAACTATTACTTGCTCTACACTGTGAAGCATCTGTGTCTATCTATTTAAACATTTTCAGTTAATCATGAGAATTTGAAAAGGTAATTGACCGTTAAAATTTAAAGGAGAAGGTAGGGAAAATAAAATCTGCAAATCCTCTGATCCAAAGACCCTTTGCTCCCATCTATTCCTCCAACCAAACAGTATGTATATGTTAAATATGAGGTGGTAGACTCTAAATGTAGACCAGTTGAAGAAGGACTGAATGAAGAATAATTTTTCGAATTAATATTGGTGTTCCTCATCTTTAATAACATAAAAACAAGTGCACTGACCTGATAAGTAGCCTCATAAAGTCATAGCCAGAGCTGTAGTTGTGAATTTCTGATTGCTTGTTTCTTCTTGATATAATTTTAATTTTATCCATCGTCTGATTTCAGGTACTTGCCCAAAATTTTTGATCAATTTAGCAGTGCAGAAGGATTTTTGTTCGTACAGGATAATACCGTTCTTAATTACTGGAACTTACTACAAGCAGATAAAACTAAACTGTGGATCACTAACAAGGTATGTTGTTTTGTTCCTCTCACCCCAAGTGTGGACTCTTATTTTTGCATGATTGAAACTCCACCCAAAATGATATTATAAGGGCTTATTGGCCCCTATTACGAAGGCATGTACAAATATTTTAAGAAAACAGTTTTAATCTGTAAAATAGTAAGCATTGGTCTGTTTCAAGGAACTTTTCAATAAACACTTACAGGAGAAGAAAAGGGGAAGAAAAAATATAATGTCCATAAGTTATTGTATAAGCTAATCCGTGGAAACTTTTTCATTAGCCTCTTGAAAGTTAGATTTTTTATTTATTTATTTATGTGTAAGTTAGTTTTAGCTTGAGAAGTTTATTCATTTTTTTCTTCTTTTCATCTCTTGAAAGTGTTTATGGAAAAATGTTTACACAAACAGACCCTTAGTTCTTGACACAAGCATCATTTACTTTAGGTCGGTTTGGTTTAGTGTAAATGACGGTGGAAAAGAAGGAAACAAATGACTTTTTATTAAGTCAAGTACTAGAAAGAAAGGATTTTGTATGGTCAAATACTGAAGTGACCAACACTTACAGTTAAGGACTGCGTCGATTATTTACTCTCTAATTTATTGTCACTAAAGTTTTTCATCTGTTCGACACTACTATTCTATCATACTGTTTGTGATATTGTATTCAAATTCATTCAGGATAATGTTAGGGTTGAAATATTTTATGCCATTAACTTGATCAAAATTGAATCCATGTTTTAATGTCTTTTGTTTATGCTATTTCTCCTACTCTTAGTCAATTTACTTTAAAGCATGGCTTTACCTCTTAAGAGGTGGTGTAGCCCTTTTCTCTCTGACCATTAACAAAGTTACTGGGATTCAGGTGTCGGAATCTTGGTCTTCTGTAATAACCAATGGTGACAGCTCAGATTGGTTATCACAACAAGCAAGCATGGTCCAGAAGGTTGTTAGCACGATGCCAGCTCACTTTCAAGTCAGTTACAAAGAAACAAGTGACAACGACAAGAACCTTTTAATATGCAGTTCTGAGGTGTTTTATGTTCCTCAGCGCCATATCAGTGATTTTGTTGAGCTTGTTAGCCTTGTGGGCAATCTAGAGATCCATCAGAAGGTTGCAATACCTATGTTCTTTGTGTCCCTAGATTCTCCTCAGAATTTTGACCCTGTTCTTGATTCAATGATCTACAAGCAAAATCCTCCTGCTAATTCCTCCACACTTTATTCGGCCAAAGTCCCTGCTGTTCATCCATGGAGTGTATCGAGTGAGCAAGACTTTATAAAGCTTATCAGAATAATGGCAGAAGGGGATCCACTTCTTATGGAGTTAGTTTGAAAGTAGAACTCTTTCTTCTTGATACTACATGACCAGAGAGGACGCAAGAAACATGTAACACTTAAATAGCACTCCTTCACGGTCTCTATTTTTTTTTTTATCAAAAACAGTGTTACACAGTATTTTTGTTTCTTGGGTGGGTTTTTAACCCTTCTCTTTTCCCCTCACCTTTATTGTGTAGATTTCTTCCACAGAAAAATGTATCATTCCTTATTTTTTCCCCTTCTCTTTTGTGAAAAATGAAATGAAAATGTATTTGTATTCAATATTGCAATGCAAGCTCTCCATTAAGAGATTCTTTTTTCACATCAACATGAAGCGTGTCTGATATATACAGTGCTTTCCGGGAATTTCCATGTCTATGCAGAAAGAAGGATTAAAATACTGCATCTAAACAAGAACTCTGCAAAATGGCTTAGCATAATGCAAAAACAGCCTAGGTGTGTATTTTCATGCCGAACATATGTTAACATTCTGTCATATTCAACTATGAAGAACACTAATATCAATTGATAAACCTATTAACTGATGTGAGCAATGAAAGAATCCATTTCCATGCAATGAAATAATTCATTTCCATGGACCTATGGATGACATTTTAAGCCTCACTGCTCTCTCTCATTTCATCCCCTTTCTTTCCCTCGATCTTCTGACAGCATTTTCAACAACCGAAGCACAAACCAAAGCGCTCATGCCTTTTTTGCTTCACTTTCATCAAAGATGTCTCCTTTAGCGGCATCTCTCAGAACCCAAATGAACATCTGCTTGCTTTGTTCCAACCCATTTGCAATTTCGTCAATCTGTTCTTTGTCAGTTTATGGTCCCAAAAAAGACATATGATTGAATTTGGCTCTTGTTTATCAATGCACTACATGCACGAGTGTCTTCCTTTGAAATCTTTTAAGAACCGATTATTGCCAAGATTTCATATTGAGTAAAATTAATAACATTGAATCACTAACATTTAAAAAATAAAAATCATAAAATTGTCTTGAAATTTTGGATAAATAAAAAATTATGTGAAACTCATTTATCTGCATTACATAAACAAACACACGTGTTCATATATATGCAATAAAGCATTTCCCCTTATCAACAACTAGACAATAATTCCGCAAGAAGGGTACCTTCATAGGTGTATTATTGACTATGCCAGATCACCAACTTTGCAACAACTGTAGCTGATTATTTCATATTCAAGATATACAGATGTACCGATAATAATATAAAATTTAATTAAATCAAATATAAATTTATAATTTAAATATTTATACTGTAACAGTAAATTGAATGAAAAATATTTAACAATCAATTATATTTTTTATTTATTTTAAATATATTTTGAATATTTTAATCTAAATTCAAAAAATCTTTAAATGTAGATCAATATTATAATTCAATTTTCATATTCACTTATATTTTATGTAATTTTTTAGATGAATCTCTTCTTATTATCTTTAATAAACTCAACAATTGAAATCATAACATAAACTACCTTCTTCTACTTGGAAACTTTTTCAGGAAGAACAACCTCTAATTATCTTGGAGGGAATGAAAAATATTCATGGACAAGTTACGTTATCGTAAACTCAATATATGTTGGCGAAACGATAAGGAGGTGGGAACTTTCAACGTTATAAGTTGAGATGTAGAGATTTAATGAGGAAGAACTCCATATTAATAAGATATAAACAAAAACCAAAAGAAAATTCATTAACTAATAATGATGATCGCTTTAGTAAGAAATAAGAAAATAATATAAATTGTGTGAGTATGAATTGAACTGGATATCTCTTACAAGTTATGACTCTATTTTAAAATAAGGTATGTTTGGCTTAGTTTTCTTGTACTTACAAGTTATTGCAAATTTAAAGTTAAACATTAGCGTTTTAAAATTAAAGAAGATATTTTTTTCTTTTACTAAAAAGTTGAACCAATTATTATTATTATTATGTTGGTAAGTATCTTATATTGATTGCAAGTATCTTATATTGGAAGGAGTACTTGAGTTCTGTTTTTCCATCATTTACCAAAAAGAGGAGTATTTGACTTCTTCTGTAGTTATGTTCAATAAGTTTGTACTCATAAGCAATCTCAAGTTTACACAATTTTATTGTAACATGAGCAATCCATATATGGGAATCATTCTCCATATTTTAAACTGAAAGCTATATTTGATATGTTGATTTGGCGTTTGCAACTGCACAAAGGAGCATGATCCCTGAAAATGACTAAAATTACAGCAGGGGAAAAAGAAGAGAGGAGCAAAATCACATTAAAAGGAAAGCATTGTCAACAACTTTCAATTCAGTGTGGGAAAGAAGCTCTAGAGACAAAGAAGGCATGGTTAAATCAGCAGCAAATGTCTCTGCATTCATCTCATTCATGACTTCAGCGATCAATGCCTTCAATTTTGTCTTCAACTTCTGAGTACAACTGCCTGAGCTTCTCAATGTTGTCTTCTGTAGTCTCCCAGTAACCTCGTCCATTGGCTTCCAAGAATGTCTGCACCAGCTTCCTGAAGGAGTTTGGATTTGTGTTCATCAGCTTCTTCAGCATTTCCTCATCTTGAATGAAAGTTGTGTTGGCTTCTTCATACACCCAGTTGTCAACTTGCCCTGAAGTTGCACTCCATCCAACTGTGTTGGTCAGCCTCTTCTCAATTTCACGAACACCCTCATATCCAGTAGATAGCATGCCTTCATACCACTTGGGGTTCAATAGCTTGGTTCTTGCATCGAGTCGAACAGTCTCGGCGAGGGTACGCACCTGCAAAGGAAGGCCTAAAAAGGTCAAATAGAAACCATTGACATTCCTAGTGTTTGGACAAATTTCTCTATAAAAACTTCTATGAGAGAAAAATATGAAGAAAAAATGAAATGTGATTTGAGGATGATTCAAGAATGGAAAAATGGTCACACCAAGTATGGAAATGGGATGGATATTTCTGTAACAATTTTCACCTGAGCATTAGCAGTGGTTGTGTCAGCAATGTATGCACTTGGCTTCTTCCCATCTTTCCTTAGATTTTGAACCAGGTTTGTTGGATCTGAGTCAAAGTAGTGACTGACATCAGTGAGGGAGATTTCTGAAGAGTCAAGGTTTTGGAATGTGGCATCTGCTGTGCTCAGAGCCATCTCAAAGACCTTTCTCTTTTCAGTCATGCCTGCACCAGGCGCATCACAATCAAAAGCAAAAGACTTTCGGCTAAGGTACATGTCCTGGAGCTGCTTCTCATCGTTCCATGTAGAATTCTCCACTGCCAGGTTTATGTTTGAGGAGTATGACCCTGATGCATTGGAGAACACCCTTGTTGCTGCTTCTCTAATGTCGATCCCAAGGGCTTGAGCTTGTTCTAGTGCATGCTTCCTCACAAAGTTTTGCTCTGCTGGTTCATCCAATTCAGCAACCATCTTCACCGCTCTATCCAGAAGATTCATCTAAAGGGAAAAAAAGAAACATATAAAATATGAGCAGATCAATGTAGTAAAGAAAATCCTAGTAAAATCAGGCAAAAGAGATGTTTTGCACAAAATTTAAACTGAACACTGTGATGGTCACTCATGAATCAATGGAATGGTTATTAGTTATTTTGATATAGAGGAAAAGGTTAATTATTGCCTACACAATTGCTATTTGATGTTTAAGTATGAAGAGTCTGTGTAAACTTTTTGAACAATAGCAGAATAATGCTTCAACCAATGATGCAACACAATGAAAACTAAATTGGTCTTAGGTTCCATTTTAGGATAAGCATGTACAGAAATGATACCTGATTGATGAAAAGGTCCCTGAATACTCCTGAGCAATTAACAACAACATCAATCCTTGGCCTTCCAAGCTCTTCGAGACTTACAGGTTCCACCCGATTGACCCTTCCAAATGTATCAGCTACAGGTGTCACACCGATCATCCACAAGACCTGAGCCAGGGACTCCCCATATGTCTTGATATTATCTGTTCCCCACAATACAAGTGCAATGGTCTCAGGATACTTTCCCCCATTTTCAGCTTTCTGCCTCTCAATCAATCTATCCACCACTACTTTAGCACTTTGCATTGCTGCTGTAGTAGGAATAGCTTGTGGGTCAAGTGCATGAATATTCTTCCCTGTTGGTAAAACTTTAGGATTTCTAATTGGATCACCGCCAGGTCCTGGCTCCACATACTTACCTTCCAAGGCTTGCTTCAAACTTCCCAATTCATTATCAGCTACAACCAACTTCAAACATTCTCCCAAGAACATGAACAAAGTTCTGAGTTTTTCCCTATCAGCTCGGTAAAATTTGGTGTTTGACAAGTAATCTATCCACGGCTCATTTATGCCAAACCCAAGAATTGAAGTGAGTTTATCAGCTACATCAACCACTTGACCCTTCTTATTAGTAGTCCGCTCCACAAAAGAAGTGATTGCTCCACGTGAAGCTTCAGTTATCTGCCGAAGAAGCTCTACATCCTTTAGTATTCCTTTGTCACTCCCTCTATAAACTTCCTCTATGTTTCTTCCAACAGTCCCAGCTAGTATAGATGGGAGAGAGCAAATACCATCTTCTGGACGATCAAGTGCTGCTATGTTCACCAGTGTTGCAACTGCTTCCAAGGCTGAGGGTGGCTCACCAATGACATGCAGTCCACAAGGCAAGAGGCGTGACTCGATCTCCATGATCTTGGCATACACCTTTCCAACCACAAGGTCACGGTCTTTGGCAGGGATCTCTTCACCCTCATCTGGAAGTTCCACATCCTTGTCAAGATTACACTGTTTAGCTGTGCTTATAATTGAGCTAACAATTTGTGGTCCGCGACCAGTGTCCTTGAGGGACTGGTATGAGGAGATGAGCTCACTTAACTGCTTAAGACCTTTGTACAGTCCTGCATTTTCTGCTGGAGGAGTCAGATAGCTAATGGTATTTGCATAGCTCCTACGTTTTGCGATGGTAGCCTCAGAAGGGTTGTTTGCAGCATAGTAATAGACATTGGGAATGTTCCCAATCAGACTGTCAGGATAACATGCATCACTCATTCCTACCTGCTTTCCAGGCATGAATTCAAGGGAACCATGTGTGCCAAAATGAAGAACGGCATCTGCTTTGAAAATCTTCTCAACAAAAGAGTAATATGCTGCAAATCCATGATGAGGACTTGCAGATTTGGAGAAAAGCAACCGCATAGGATCACCTTCATATCCAAATGTGGGTTGAACACCTATGAAGACATTACCATATTGTTTCCCATATACCAATAGATTCTCTCCATCTGAATTCAGATTCCCGGGAGGTTTTCCCCAGTTTTCTTCTAATGCTGGGGCATAGGGAGTTAGAGTTTGGTATTCTCGGACACTCATTTTGTATGCAACGTTCAGATTTGGGCTGCTAAATTGTGCTTCTTTGTCATGTATTACTTCTTCAATCAAAGCTTCTGAAGTTTCTGGAAGTCCCTCAACATGGTATCCGTCTCTTTGAAGATCTTTTAGAACAGAGAAAATGGAGGAGAAGACGTTAAGGTAGGCTGCAGTTCCTACATTGCCTTTGTCTGGTGGGAAACTGAAGACAGTGATTGCCAGTTTCTTCTCTTCCTGTGGGAGTAAAAAAGTTCATCAAGAAAATTTTAACAATCAAAGTCAAACTTCTCCTCGAAATCAAATGAGAATATGTTGTAAATTTAACTGGAAATGAACTGAAGTTTGATTTACAATTCATTAAATGCATACAAGCTGAAGAGAGTACACAAGGAGAAATGGGGAAAAAAGAAGAATACGTGAATTGTAGAGACCGGTGAAAAACAAAATCTCATAATGAATACACATGAAAGAAGGGGATCAGATAGATTCCTATAGCAAATGAAGGAACGGGTAAGGATGCAATGAACATTCATATTTAGTCCACAATATAAAATGTCAAGAAGAAAATGTTTTTCTAATTCCTTTCATTTACGGTAAATCCTTTACTCTATCCGTCTCTTCTTCCGTTTCAGATCTCCCTCGTTACTAATGAGATTATGCAAATTAGACTGCTACAACATACTCATTCATTCAGGTCAAATTAAATATCATTTTTACTCTTCATATCATTCAAGCCTCATATTTTTCTGTTAAAGGAAAGGTTGTGAACATGATGGTTGTCAGTTAGATGTCACAGAATCTTGCAGGCTCAGTTAAAATTTCACTCTAATTGCAAATTTGATTTTTATGACTAAGAATTGGGAAATACCTTTGTTTTCCTTTTCAATTCAGCCCATTTTATTGCCCTAGTGCAGAGCTGCTCCACTCTCTTGTGAAGAGCATGAGATTTTCCTGAAAACATATATCAATTAGACAACAAACAACAGTGAATCTTGTCAAGCAAAATTGCAAACTTACTGGATAAACATGTTTCTAAAAGCATGAGAAAGGACAAAGTAAAAAATGTTAATTTGATAGTTCCAAGGAAAGAATCTTTACTCTTAGTACCTGTTTTAGGATCTCGACCAGCAAAAACTATAGGCTCCATGCCCCCATCTAGCTCTGGCAGTGCAACTTGAAGAGCAACCTGAATAGGATGCAAACCCAAAGTACTGTTCAGCCACTCTTCTGTTGTCTGGAACACCAATGGTAATGCAACAATGTAAGGAACATCTAGCTTCATCAAAGCCTCAACTGCCCTTGGATGGTCCTGCCTTGCAGGGCCTCCAACAAGCGCAAAGCCAGTGAGTGACACAACAGAATTCACAAACGGTTTCTTAGTGATTGGATCAATCAAGAACTTCTCCACTGGCCCCGAAAAGTCAAGCCCGCCAGCGAAAATTGGAATAACCTTAGCACCTTTGGCCTCAAGCTCCATGATCACAGCCACATAGTGACCATCATCCCCAGTCACAATGTGGCTCCTCTGCAAAATCAAACCAATTACAGGCGCATTTGGACTCTTCATCATCTCATTTGCATCCCTTCTGGTTCCATACCAATTCAAATACTCCTTTACATCATCATACATACAAGGAGCCAGAGGGTGCCAAATTCCATTGTCCAAGTACAAAACTGGCTCCGAGTACTCCATCTTTGTCCCTTTCAACGCCGGAACATAAGACCCCGAAATCATCTTGAGAAAGTTTTGCAAATTATCAGGTGATCCACCAAGCCAAAACTGCAGACTCAGAATGTAGAGTCTGGCATCCTGAGCCTTATCACTTGGCAAGTACTTCAACACCTTTGGCAAAGTCCTAACCAGCTTCAACATGCTGTCAGCAAACCCAGCAGAAGACTGCTTCTTCTTCTTGAAGAGCTGGAAGAAGGGGCTCTTGGACTGTCCGAGCTGAGACATGCTGAAAGACCCCAATTTGTTCAGCCTCATTACCTCAGGCATTGATGGGAACACCAAAACTGCATCAAGCCTGTCCCTTTCCTTCTCCACGGCATCCTTAACCTTGAGGGCAAGCTCCTCCACAAAAATCAGTGACCCAATGAAAATGTTGGCATCTTCCAAGTCCTTGCAGAAGGTCTTGTAAGTGGATGCATCTCGAAGCTCCTCCACCAAGTACCCCACAACTTCAAAAGCAGCACCTTTGTTGTTGCTGTTGAGAGCTCTAACGGCAGCAGAGAGAGATGACTGGTACTGTGCTTCAAGCACAACATACACAATTTTAACTGTTGGCAGGTTTTGGTTCTTCTCAGGAACTATCCTACGCACTTCTGGGGTGGTTTGAGTGAAAAGACCATTGCCAACACATTTCACTCTCAGGGAAGCCTTTGAGCTGCTGCCATAGCAATTGGTCTTCTTGGGAAGGAAAGAATGAAGAAAAAGGTGCCTTTGGGCTAGAGAAGAAAGTTGATCAACCTTAGAACTGGGTAAGGTAAATGGAGAAGACACTAAAGAAGCCATTGTTCATGTACAAACCCGAATTAGAGGGAGTAAGAAAGTAAAAAGAAAAGGAAAAGGAACTTCTGTTTCCAAATTAATCACTAGAAGAAGAGAAGAGGAGCAAATTGGTTAAAAGAATGAAATGGGAAATGTGATAGGAATTAGTACACTTTTTCTTAAGCCAAAAGATGTGTCTTTATGATCAAAACTCAGTTCAAAGTGTATTTTCTTCTTCCTCTTCTTTTCTTTTTTTTTCTTTTGAAAGATGAATGGCTATGAGCTTTTATTTGGTTTGTGTGGAGGCTAAGAGAGAGAAGAGAAGCCCGCGAATAGCAACGGTTTATTCAGTTAGCGGTGAGGGTTAGAACCACGTGGCACATTATAAGTCTTTGTTTAGTCAATGGTTGTTTTTTGAGGTTTAGTGTCACAATGAATGTGTGTGCGTGGGCATCACACTCTTCTCTTCTGCTATATCTATATTAGCTTATTAGATGGAGTTTCTTGAACTGTGATTGGTGGATTTGGATTTCGCAAAAGTGGATTAAGAGGGGGGGCCATGGATCCTGAGTGACGATGATGAGAGAGAGAAAGTGTGAGTGAGATTTTAAGGCCTTTTTGCTTGCACAAAGATCCTTACTTTTTGAGTTTGTGTCTCTCGTTGAAAAGGAGAGTTTGATATTTTGTTTGGGAGGCCAAATGGAAACAAGTTTCGTACTAGTGTTACGCTTCCGATTTTGTTACCACAGATTACCATGAACATATGGTACCTTCTATTGCTTGTCGTCTTTTTTATTCTTGTCTTCTTCCTTTTTCCTTTGTTCTTTCTTATATTTCATCTTGTATATTTTCAGATGAGAAATGTGTGCTTGATACTTAATGAATATGAAGATTCTCGACTATATGATTAATGTATATTTCATTAGAGGTAGACTGCCAAAATTTATGCCATAAGTATACCAGGGTTTTCCAATGAGTAAGGAGAAGGAATGATTATATTATGCTTAATTATTTTGAAGTAATGTTATGATTATGTTATTCTGATTTTAATTGTCTTAGTGATATGTAATTTAGTTCTTCGTGTTTTAATTTCCCTAATTAAATATTTTAAGTGTCACAATTATACTATTTTAGTATTTTTGAAACTAAATTTTATTAATATGACGTATTTAGATATCTAAATGGTAGAATTATTAGTTGAGGGTCTAATTAGCAAACCTAAACATGAGTGATAAAAATTGTACAATACATGTGAGACTCAATTAATTTAATTGAAATTTAAAATATTAAAATCTTACAATAGCACTACCTCCATTGCTAAAAGTTAGCTTAAGTCTTATATACTAATGAAAAACACATACACAACAAAATGAAGACAGATTGTGTTTTATTATTTCTAAACAAAAATAGTTTTTAGTAGTTATGATTCAAATCGATATCCTCAATGAACTTAAACACACTCAACACGAGCATTTGTTTTCTTTATAATTTATTTCAGATCAAAATTTGCTAGATTAATGCACTCAGATTTTTTTTCTGCACCCCATCGTTAACGTGAAGTGTCCTCTGTGTTTATATTTAAATAATTTCTAGAAATTATTTCTCCAAATCTATATTCAGAAAATGTTTTCCAGAAAACATTTTTCAAAACCTAAATTTTTCAGTATAGGTTTTTCTGGACACATTTTTGAACTTTAGAAAATGTTTTTCAAAAATGAATTATAGAAAACATTTTCCAGAATTTCAAATTCTATATTTCAATTTTTTTTATTAAACATATGTTAAAATATGAAATATTTAAAGTATTTTTGGTATATTTTTTAAAATTAATAAAATACTTTTTAAAAAATAAACTTTAAACTTAATTCAACCTAACACTTTTATAAAATAAAATTTACGTCCACTTATAAATTATTAAAATATCTATTTATAATTAATACAAAATCTTTTAACATTTATTTGTCTCTTCTTATTTCTAATTCATTAATAACTTACTATTTACTATTTCTTTATAAAAGAGCAAATTGATTGAAAAAATAAACAAGATAAATAACAATTAAACCTCATGGACAATAAAGTTAAATGACAAATAAGAATTATTTTAGACATTCAATAAACAAAAATTTAATAAAAAATTACTCAAATTTACAAGAAATTTAAACCTTAATTAAGTCGAATGGAGACTTGAGAGAATATACTAGCTTATTACTTATATCACCACTAACCAAACTATTTATTTATGTTAAAAAAATATATAAATTATTAAGATTTATTTTCTTAGTAAAATTCAATAAGACCAGTAGTCTTTTCACAACTGAATGTTCTCAGTAACAGTCCAGATTACAAAGCATTCTCCGTACCAGTTCTAAAATAACACATCGCCCATATAGTAATAAACCAGGGGTATGAATGACGAATAACAGTGAAAAATGTGTTCAGCTCCTGAAAAACAAAATGGAGCTTAAACTTGCATTCCTTGCACACCACTCTCAGAAAGATACCTTCAAAAGAAGCATTTTTACAACACCCATTAAAAGGGAGACAATATTTGACAGTATCTTGGATGGCAGCTGAACATACACAAACCAGAAAGCAATATGAATGGGACTATTCTAAAGAAGATAACTGACGAATGAATTCCTCAAGCTGATTATCCTTTATCACCATACCATTTTTCCGGGTAAAAATTACATCTTTGACTGAACTGATTGTAACATCGGTAATAGCATCAGCAACAGTTATGTCAATGTATTCATTCAGGTTGTGCACTGTTCCATCTGCATGGATAAAGATACTAAAAGTAAAGAAATAGATCCATTATATCAAGTGTATAACTTTGGCTCGTGCTATTAATAGCAGAGTATTCTTCCACAAAAGAACTACCGAATGGGTGGTGTGATCCAATATTAAAAGTTGTTCCACAGCTTGCAATCCTTGACCTTTCTTGTTAATAGAAAAATCTTGTCCATGCATGTTAATCACTTAATTGGACAACTGAAGTGACTTGGCGAAATTCACTTTAAAATGTCCCAGCTAAGACATGTTTGGTCTGGTAAAATATTTCCACCTTTTTCTGTGTTTTCACTATTAATTACAAAATATGGCATACTGCTCTATCTTTCACAGAAAGCTTTGAAAGTAGTTTTCTGCATTTCATATATTTCACTTTATTATGTGATATATAACATAATGATCTGTCTATGTCAAAGGCAAACAAGTCCATTTTCCTATAGAAATTTCCAAGTCATTACCTTCTGCAACTATAGGCTCATGTGGAGGAGGTTCTTCAACCCACTTTCCACCAGAATCTTTCATATGCCTTCTATCAGATGCAAAACTACGAAGAAATATTGGAGCATGCACAACTCTGAATAATCTGGGATAACATGAGAAACAATTTTATATACTTCACTTTGATATCCAACTATACATCAATATCGATGATCAATACATTATTTCATCAACAAAATTGAGGAATCACACCTAACGAAAGCAAAGTTTATGCATAAAGTTTACAGGTGACATGACGATATGATGGACAAACAAATTTTGACATGATATTGAAACGTTTTTGACATCCTTAGAAAATGTTTTTAAACAAGAATTGTGTTAGAATAGTCTATAATATTTTCTGAGTAAAAGTTGTTTTGTGTTGTATCCATCTGCAACCTAGAGTCCCAGGGAAATTTCTCTCTTTCCTTAAGCTTCTGTTGTAAGCCATTGATGTATGTGTGTGTCTGTGTATATGCATATGTGTGTGTATTTATGAAGTCCCATCAATGGAAAGCCTAACAACATAACTCCTCTGTATTCCAACTCTTAAAGGAAGAAATCTTCAAGATTCTACTATAGCTTCTGCCATGCTATCTACAATGGAAGGGAAGGCATAGCAATAAAGGATGACGTGGTGGTCATCCTCAATGCTTTTATTGTAAGAGAATGGGTCATACTCAATAAAATTGTTACTCTTTGCATGACTTTCCTGACAAGACAACAAATATCTCCAAATTTGAAACAGTTGAACTAAAGTCTTCTAATGAAGAATATTTAGATTAAAATCCAACAGCCAAGTACAATCTTTCGCACATCTCAGTTTGTCAACAACCTGCGTCTCACAATCCATGGAAAGTCAACGTTCATGGATAGTTGACTCAAGTGCTTCTAATCATATTTTTGTTCTCTTCTATTTCTTCTCTTAAATTTCCTCATTTCATAACCTTAGCCAATGGATCCAAAGTTGCTTCTCAGAGGGTTGGACAATTTTTGCTTTCTCCTTTAAACTTAAGATTTGTTCTATTTGTTCCTGCATGCCCCTTTAACCTTATCTCTTTATGCCAATTAACCAAGTCACTGAAGTACTTTGTAACCTTTGATGTCAATTTATTTGTTATATAAGAGCATGGTAAAGTTCGGCTGATTGGCAAAGGACATGAATGCCTCCCCTTCTCCTAAACTTTTTGCACGATGGCTTGGGACATCCACATTTTCAAAATTAAAATAAATGGTTCCTGAACTTAGTAACTTTATGTCCCAGAGTGTGAGTCGTGTCAACTTGGGAAACATGTCTAATCCTTTTTTCCCAAGTGAAATGAATAAGATTGTTATATTTGTCATTCACTTTGACATTTGGGAACCAAATCCTGTTACATCTTCGAGGTTTTGATATTTTGTTACCTTCATTGATGAATACTCTAGATGTAATTGGATTTATTTAATAAAAGATTTTTCTGAACTCTTGTTGTCCTTATATTTGAATGAAATTACAAACCAATTTGGACAGGCTATCAAAATCTTCATAAGTGATAATCCCAAATTTTTCTGATATTTTTAGCTCACATGGAATTTTACATCAATCCATTTGTCCTCATACACCCTAGCAAAACGGTATAACCCATAAAGAAAAAATAGATTTTTAGTTGAAATTGCATGCACCTTATTACTTGGTGCCATTATACTACTTCATCACTAGGATGGTGCTATTCTTACGACTTGGTTTCTTATCAATAGAATGCTTCTTCGTCCCTTGATAATAAAATTTCTTATTCCGTTTTGTTTCCAAAATGAACTTCTATTTCATGTTACTCTGTGTGTATTTTTGGTCGTGTGTTTGAACATGACATGTCTCCAGGTCTAGACAACTCTCAACAAGAGCCATCAAATGTGTCTTACTAGACATTTTCTTCTCCAAAAAGATTTCAATGTTATTCTCCTAAAACGATGGTACTATGTGTCTGGAAATGTCACTCTTTTTGAAGAAACATCTTTCTTCCCTTCTTCTCTTCAAGAAGTTGACTCTGTCCAACAGATCTTACCCATTCTAGTTGTTGAACCCTTGTTTTTCCCTACTCATGACACCTTAAGTCAACCCAACCCTCCAAATTCCTCTCCCACTTCAAACCCACCAGAGTCATCATCTCCGCCTATCATCACTTACCAACATAGGCTACAAGTGACTAGTCCAATATAACCTAATTGTGTCATTCACCCATGTCAAATATACATAATGATAAAACCAATTAGGCCACTATCACCAACCCCAGCATATATAGACTTTAATTTCTTAAAAGAACTATATGGCTGGTAGCTATTATCATGTGACACATAGAAAGCCTGGACTTGCATTTCTATATTCTGCAAGTTAGAAATATCAACAAAAAGACTATAAAGCACCAAAATACCTATTAGAACAGAACAAAATGGAAGATAGAACAGAAGGTGTCTTGCCTGTTATAATCAGAAAAAAGTTGAAAAGACGGTCGTATTGTTTCCGACACGTATGAGGGTAGAGGTGAAGGAAAAGGAAGGGTTGAATCTAAGTCCCATACTAGTGGAGGAACATCTCCTTGTTTTATCTGTAATGACAATCACAACAAAAGTACGACAAATGATCCCTACAGTAAGAAATTTATATATTAAAATAAACTGCTTTCACAACCTAGCAAACTACCCCCCACAATTTAGGCAATACCTGAATGCAAATTACATGATAATCCCATAGAATCACCCCATCAGCTCTGTTGCTAGCCTTTTGATTCCATAGTGGGATCTAGAAAAGTTAAGACAAATACTTCAGAAATTGACTGAAAAAGGATTTCAATTTGTAGCAAGTTATACTAGAGTAGCTGGAAAACTCTTCAATTAGATATGTAGTGGCAGTGGCAGTGCCAAAAAAAAAACTTGCTTAAAGACTTAAACATGCAATTAGCACTCTGTCTGCTTGCGGCATTACATAACTAGGAAAGAAGCAAATTAGATGAGAGATAAATACTGGCAATGTTAGCAAAAACTTTACATGTTTTTCCTTCACATTCAATTTGCACAGTACAAGAGCCACTGAATTATTCCCTATCCCACTATTACTCTGTCCAGTCACTATTTTGCAAGAGTAAGCATGGTATTAATTATATCTTAGGACAGAAAAAAGAACAATTGAAAAGAAATTGACAAAAAAAAAGTAAATAATTTCAAACAAAGAGACTCAAAGACAGAGTGTCAATTAACATTCACAATAACAATTCGATTCCGTGAATCACCCTGAACTAGAAAGTGAACATACAAGAACACCCAGAGGAAGAAATAGAACATGCCTGTTTCTTTTCATTGGAAATGAAGACAACAAAAAGATCAGATCCCTCAGCTTTCGCTATTCCATCACTGCACAACTTCTTGCAAAGCAAGTATACATTCTCCTCGCTACAAATAAACATCCACAAAATAATAATGAAAATTCTACACTATATTAGCATATTTAATATTGCAAAAATGAAAAAACATACAAAGAAGGAAATCATCCAGACTAGTTAAGAGGATGAAACAATAAATAAATTGACAAAAAACATGAATTGTCCCCAAATCTTGATGACACCAACTCCAAATTAAAACCCTATACATCGTTAAAAATTAATGATATGGGAAAATTGGTTTCGGTAAAATCTAACAATAGACTATTTCATCGTATCACCAAATGCACCATGGAATCATAAGGCATACACAATGAGAACAAAAACGATAAGCGATTGTGGGGTGGTCACCAGTAAAAAGGGGTGTGGTGGAAATGAAGAGCATCCATAGTTGACGTTGCCATCGTTCTCTCCAACACTCACCGGTCACCAACAACCTTTGCGTAGTCTCAAACCTGTAGGATCTGCCAGCAAAACCCAAAACCCAAACAAGTACATGCATTCAATGTAGCGAGGTTTTTAAGTAAGAAAATGAATAATTATATTTTTTTTTCTAAATCTTTTACTAATATACTTTCTTGTTTATTTTTGAGTTAATTAAGTTTTAATTTGCCTCGCAAATTTAATTATTTTTAGTAAAATTTTCATTTTAGTGATTTGAAATATTTTATTTTCATCTAAATTCTTTATATTTTTGTTTATATCTAAATATTTCGAGTAACTTCTTTCTTATCTTAAAAGAGATTGTGAAAGAGAAATGCAAGTTAATTAACAAGTTCAAGATATTAACACGACATCATGACATCCTTTTGAGAAATAAAAAATATTTTAAACATTCAATAAAATAAAATAAAAATTGTAATTGAGTTTCAATTTAAAAAAACTCATATTAAGTATTTTACTTTTTTTATTAAGTATTTCTTTAGATGTTGTTCTAGAAAAAGTAACCTGTAAAAAGAAAGAGAAACAGATGAAAAACAACTTAAAAGAAGGTAATTTGTTTGAAGTGAAATAGGATGGGAAAAGAGAAAAAAATCAGAAAATATAAATATTTATATATTTTTATTTTTTAATTACATCTTTGAATATGTAGTGTGAGATATACTACTTCAAATAAAAGAAATTGTGTTTAATTAAGTTACATGACTTATGTTTCAGGTAAATATTTAAACCGAAATTATCTTAGAGAAGCACGATTTAACTCTGAAAAATAATTGAATTGAAGTTGTACAATCTACGAGTTTAATTAAGGTGAAAGTTGTCTATCCCTCTCATGAGTTCTTAATAAAAAAAAAATAAACAAAAGATGTGTATGTAAAAGACGACTTAATTTTTTATATATTTTAGAATTTAGAAATAGTAAAAAAAATAATATATAAATTTAAATATTTATATAAAAAATAAAACATAAAGTTAAAGATTAAGTTGTTAAATATAATTAAAAAAATTGTAAAAAAAATAATTATTTCATTAGTTTAATAATTAATGAAATATTGTTTTTAATTTATATAATTAATGAAAAATAAAATTGACACTAAAGTTATCTAACAAATTATTTAATTAAATTATGTAATTTATAAAAATTACAATAAAATTGTTTTAACAAAGTATAACATGTACTAAATTATTATTTCTAATTCTTTAAATAATTTATTATTAATATATATATATGTGTGTGTGTGTGTGTTTGTGGAGGAATTATAAGGTATGCATGATTTCACTAAATTGACTCAATTTCTATACATAGAAATGCACCATTTATCTATTTATGTAATGATTCATTTTTTGTGTAATAAAAAATCTTAGATCTTGCATAGCTCAAGACTTATTCCAAAGCATGTGGTGGTGAAGTCTTCACAGACTTGTTCAAAGTCTTCACTGATAGCATGAGTCAAGACCATCATCTTTTACAAGTCACATACTACTATTCTGTTTCTTTCTTGTTCCATCTATTTCCCTCACCAATGGCTTCACTTGTTACATTCTGATCAACTCACAAACTGCAAAGTATCTAAGCAAAGGCATGAAGAATCACGAACAGTTTCAGACCCTCTTCTTCCTCTCCACCCTTCTGCTGCTTTTTATCTCCTCCGCAGAGGGAAAGTGTCCACCATCCTTTCTCTGTGGGAACCTCGGCACCATGAATTTCCCTTACACTGACACCAAACACCCTCATTGTGGCTTGTTGGTCATACATGGCTGCGATGACCGTGACCAAGATACGGTTAAAACAATCAAGAACAAAGGACAATGGTTTTACATCACACGTGATTCAAACACATACACAAACACAAACACCCTTTTGTTCAGAGACGATGATCTTCGCACCGACTTGCTCACACGAAGATGTCGGGTGTTTGAAGAAAACTACATCAATTTGGACACCAGTTCTCCTTTCCTTTCACTCAACTTCACCACTGTTACTCTATTCACATGCGACCGCACCCTCAATATCACCCAGCCTTCTTCAGCATTTTATAAATCTACAATATGCCCGATTGACATCTTCTACGGCGCGTCTACTGTTGATATGTCCAGTTACGAATCCGAAGACCTTCATAATTCTTATTTTGAACGGTGTTCAATGGTTAGACTTCCAGTAAGAGATGCAGGGCTTATACCTAACTCAAATGGAAGCCTCTTTGACTATGTATCAGCTGATATTCCTGTTACACCGGATGTGTCTGATCAATGTTCTTCTTGCTTCCATCGTAGAGGAGGCCAGTGTCAACTTGACAGCCAAGGGAAGTTCTCCTGCATACAAGGTACCTTGTTTATTCATGGAAATAATTTGTTCCAACTAGCTTATATATCATGACGTTGATCTCCAACACACACCATGCGGAGATTGTTTAATTTATGTCTGAAAATTAGATATTTGTTGACGGTGGCGTGATAAACCCATCAAGTGAATATCGTATATGTATATATATATTAATTATGGATACATCTCCAACATTTACGGTATTTCTAGTTATGGTTTTATTGTTATTTGTTTTTGTTTAATTCCTCTCTTTTTCATGTTTTGCAGAGAAAACTAGTAGAATGGTGAAGATAGTGGTAGCAGGTACGACTTTTTCAACCCCAGATTATCTTTGCAGTGATTTATTTAACTTCGAACACAAAAAGCAAATTATTTGCGAACCTTATATATCATAGCCGGTTAAATATCTTCACTGGTTGATGAGTTTTCCAATATAGGCTCATCTTATGAATAATGTTGTGTGATTGAATACAGAAAAAATATGTAGATGTAATGGTGACTTCCTATAACAAAAATAAATAAACAAACAATCTCCTGCAGACAAGCCAATATGCTTTTTTTACTTATTCTAACTTCTTAATGTAATAAACCTACAGCTACATCAGCTGCTGGAGCACTGGGAATCTTGATGGTCTTGGCTTACATCTTACTAAGATACTATAGGCACAAAAAGAATCCCACTTACATAATGATTGAAAACTTTCTGAAGCAACACGGACACCTTTCAGCCAAAAGGTATAGTTACTTGGAGGTAAAGAAAATGACCAACTCCTTCAAAAACAAATTAGGCCAAGGAGGGTTTGGTAGTGTATACAAAGGGAGGTTACAAAATGGAAGTTTAGTGGCAGTGAAGGTTTTAAGTAAGTTAAAAGGTGATGGAGAAGAATTCATCAATGAAGTTGCTAGTATTAGCATGACTTCTCATGTTAACATTGTCAGTTTACTGGGATTTTGCTTGGAAAGCTGCAAAAGATTTCTGATATACGAGTACATGCCCAATGGATCCCTTGAAAAGTTCATATACGAGGAGACAGATCCTTTAAGGCTTAAACTCACATTGAATTGCACAACAATGTATAACATTGCCATTGGTGTTGCTCGAGGACTGGAGTATTTGCACAAGGGTTGTAACACCAAAATCTTGCATTTTGACATAAAACCTCACAATATACTACTAGATGATATGTTTTGCCCCAAGATATCAGATTTTGGACTTGCTAAAATATGTCCTAGAGAAAAAAGTATTGTATCAATGATGGTTGCAAGGGGAACCATAGGATATATAGCTCCCGAATTGTTCTGCAGAAATTTTGGTGGAGTGTCACATAAATCAGATGTGTACAGTTATGGAATGATGGTCTTGGAAATGCTTGGTGCTAGAGAGAATAACAATAGCAGAGTTGATTTCTCAAGTGAAAATTACTTTCCACATTGGATTTACAACCATCTTGAATCAAATCAAGATCTTCAATTTCGATGTACCAAGAATCAAAATGATGAAGAAATGGTGAGAAAAATGACTATTGTAAGTTTGTGGTGCATACAAACAGACCCTTCAAATCGACCCGGAATGAGTCAAGTGGTGGAAATGATGGAAGGAAGCATTAGGTCGCTGCAAATTCCTCCCAAATCTCTCCTTTTTTCATCTTCTGTTCCTCAATCCCAATCAAGTGATTCTTCTGAGTTATTGACATACAGACCCAGCAAGATGCAATCAGTTTGAACAAACTACAGCTGCAGCTTGCAACTGCTATGAGTTTTCTGGTTCTTCACATCTTTTTAATCTATATTTAGGTGTGTTTTATCTATCTTATTACATTGATTCTATTGATATGTAATGAATGTATGTACGAGGAAGGATCTTACACAAGTTTCAAATAAATAAGTGCTGGAACAGTAGAGTTTATTTTGTATTATAAATTTAAAAAAAAAAGTTGTTTTTATTTTCTTTGTTATGTAAAAATAAGTGTAATTAGTGATTTAAAATTAGTTTTATTAAGCCTGATAAGATAGGGAGTGTACAGATTAGAAGAGAAAGAAGCAAGGATTGTGTCTGCTAACATTTTGGCCAAATAAGGACGGAAATCAAAACAAAGGCAAGAAAGTGAAAAGGAAGGTGTGAAGAAGCATCCACCACATGCTCCTTCTTGGACTGCTTGAATTTTCTATGGTGTTGGACCATGTTAGATATAGGTTTTTCATGGCACATTTACATGTCATTCAGTCTAGAATTTTGGTACAAGTAGGTTATAATAATAATTTATTTTCTATATAAAACAACTATTGAATATATTATTTATAGAGAATTTTTGAAAGGGAGTAGGTTTTCTTCTTACTTTAGTTTTATTTAAATTAAATGATCTAAGTGACAATTTCATTAACACTTGATTAGAGTTTTTCTAAGTGATGTAACATTCTTAATCATTTTATTAGTTTATTTCTTTCATTTTTTTTTTAGTTTTTTTCTTTGTCAAATTGAGTTTGTTTTTCTTTTCTTTTTTATTTCATGTTTTGTTTTATGAATATATTTATATTCATAAATAAACTTTCATGTTTCTTTCATTTTATGAATATATTTATCTTCTCTTCTTAGAAATAAACTTTCATACTTAAATAATCTTATAAATTAATATAATGTTTAGTAACAAGTTTTTAGGAATCCTTATCTTCTCGTGTTCATATTTTTTTATTCTTATATAATCATTATGGATTATATTCCTAATCATGTTTTTTGTTTCGTGTTTTATGTTCATGAGTCTTAAAAAGATCATTTAATTATGTTTTACACTAATCGAGCTTTTAGATGTAGATTTTCACTATTATATAATCCTTATAAAATCAATTTATATTTATCTTTTAAAAATATAAGTGTGAGTAGACTAATGATTTATCTTAGTGCGGGTTCAAATACAAATATTAAAAGATTAAATAATATTAATTTTAATTAATCAAATTACTTTGTTTAAAATCAAAGAGATTTCCTATTTATATGATATATTTTATCCTCAAAAATCCAGAAGTCAAACATATTATTATAATGTGGGAAGTCACAATAGTTTGCCTCAAGTTGAATGAAGTGATAACACGAAGGAGGTTTGGGAAGCACTGAGAAAATGACTTCTACGTCTTGAATTGGAACGCCAATTACTGAAATTCACAACCCTACCCATCCACATCCATGGATCTGTAAATTGATTTGGATCAATTCTAAACTTGAAATTTGGTTTAATAAATTTATTATCAAACCTTTATATTAATATTTTATATAAATAAATAATTAACCTTATTTTCATCATACCTAATATTTTTATCAACAATGAGATATTAATAGTGAACTAATTTAATAAAATTAGAGGAATAAAATTGCAAATAAAGGCTTACTTGCATATAAAAGGTAAAATTGAATTTGGAATTAATTTTTTCAAAATATGTAAATCGATTAAGTGTTTTACATTTTCAGAAATATATTTTCTTTTGACAATTGCGCATTAGTAATAACTTGCATTTAATAAATAATGTTTTCTATAACATTATCTTATATTAATGATAATATTATATATATATATATATATATATATATTATAAAATATGCTGTAATTTAACTTTTATATGTCTCTTATTTTGTTATATAATTATGTAGTTATGTTATGTTAGAGCATTGGTTCATCGCATATATTTAAAGTCTCGTTTGACTCCGATTTGGATTATAAATAATTTAATAATGATTCGAAGTAAAAGAATGAACTTCAATTCATCCTTTGATCACTCCTTTTGTCCTCTTAGACTTCATGTTCATAATTTGGAAAAAAAAAGTATAAATAAAGTGTATAATTTTTATATTATTAAAAAAATATTTTGAATAATATTTATTTTGGTTTTTAGAAACTGAACAAAAAATGGAGAGATTTTACATTTTCCCCCATATTTTTTCAATTTGGCAGCACAAGTTTCTTCTTAACCAAGCTAAAATTTTGGCATTTTTTTTTTTACAAATTTTTTAGTTTACTGCATAGATTTTAAATGTTTTTGCTTTACTGCTTTAAACCCGCTGGAATTATAAATTATATCTAATGTTCATCCTTGCTGAAGTTCTGGTTTTCCATCTCTCCATTATACTCACATCGGTTGAGTTAAAGAATATATGGACAAGAAGATTCATAAAGAAAATAAAAAAAAAATTCTTAAAAAGAAGTAGAAAAATTGTGTTAAATAAATAGAAAAATCTAATAAAAAGAAGTGAAAACACAATATATTCAGAAAGAGAAGAAGATTTAGAATGAAAAATAAAAAAAAGTTCATCGATGTCTGCCACCAGATTCAATGTCATTAAAAAAATTACTTATTATGATTATTTGTGTCCAATGTAAAGGTATGAAAACATAAATTAGAACAAAACAAAAGTTTGGAATTAATAACTTAGAAAAAGAAGAAAAGGATACGTGGGAAATAAAGAGAGAATGACATGTGTAATATTTTAGGGTTTTTGAGTAAATAATAAGTGGACCCTGACGTTAGAACCTGAATTGTTTTATCAAGAAAAACTAGATTGAGACTTTAAATATATACAACTTATAAACTCAAATATAACTTAGATATAGCATATACTATTTTAAAATATGGAAAATTGAATAGACAAAATATAATTTACTAAATGGATTTAAATCAAAAATTAGTTTATTGGTTTTGAGATTCGGTGAATGAGTTCTTATTCTCTAGACGAATTATACAACCAAAAAGACATAAAAGTTACGAATTTATCATTTTCAAAAATTTATGACAACGAGAATATTCAACAAATAACATAAATAATATTACAATATTAATTTTAAACAATTTCTCAAAAAGTCACACGTAGTCAAATTTGGTCGAATGCAAACTTAATATACAAAAAAAAAAAAAAAAAAAAAAAAAAATCACATTTCAGGTTATCATAATTCACTTCTTCATACTTTTGAAAAGTAAAACAACACTCTTTCTTTTAGTAAAATCATAAACTTTTTTATATGCAAGAAAATTATAGAATTGTGAGTTATTAGAAAAAAAGTATAAAAT
>Ga0209489_102095_pt1 | contig 40917 bp, 22 predicted proteins | sample SiratrowhiteBW_FD_187527 | JGI IMG/M metagenome (GOLD analysis project Ga0209489, IMG submission 187527) | Root nodule microbial communities of legume samples collected from California, USA - Siratro white BW (SPAdes) (version 2) | ecosystem: Host-associated > Plants > Roots > Nodule | place...
AAAAAAAAAAAAAAAAAATAGGCAAAAGAAACTGGTATCCTAATTTAAGAAAGAAAAAGTTCTGGGAGTGAGAGCAAAATACACTTATCTCATTTTACAAAAGATGAACAAGGACTCAAATTAACTTTCTAGAATAAAATTAACATTTAAAGTTACTATAATAATTTGATAAAAATGTAATAGTTATATAAAAATAAAGTTTGATATAGTTCGAACTGTAAAATCTAAATTTTTATTTATATATTTTTTTCTACAGTCAATCAGGTTTATCGGGGATTAATTAAAATGGTTTCATTACTCATTATTTGAGACCAGAGAAGATATAGGAAGAAGTTACAAGCAACTTTCTCCGTTTCAAAATTTAGTATTTTATTTTATTTAAAATTTGGTTGTTTTAGAATTTTAGTATGTATTTGTGTATTTCGCTTTAAAGTATACTCTTATACGTTGTTGATTAATTAAGATAGTTTTTTAGTTGAGTAATAACAGCCTTTGATATTTACAAAATACTCCTAGTAAAACGTTAGTTTTCGTTGTGAAAGAGTATAAATCTAGGAATCAGAAATACTATAGAAAATTATAAATAATAGTGAAGATAAATTAGTCAAAAGTCGTATGAATTAAATATTTTTTATACGTATTTAAAAATCTTAAGTAGTTGATGTTTTGAAATTAAAAAAAAAAAGTTATTTGAATGAAAAAAGCAAAGAAAGATTAATAAACAATGATAAGAGAATAGCTAAAAAAAGAAGATTTGTGGGAGAAAAAAGACAAGCCAAGAGGTAGTTACAGATGTTACATGTTACAACGTTGTTGGTCACATCAGAAGAAACTTTGCTCCTCAAACAAAAACCAGATCCATCACACACAGACATTGGTTTCACATAGCACAGAGATATTATCATGTCAATGTTGCTGCCACTTCTCTTCTTATTCTTCTTCTTCTTCTTCTCCACCTCTCGCGCATTATGGCTAACGATACCACCCTCCGGCAGCAAGTGCGTTTCCGAAGAAATCCACAGCAACGTCGTCGTTTTGGTCCATTACGCTGTCGTCGCCACTGGGAACAGTGATTCCCCCAACGCCACCATTTCCACCAAGGTAACGTTTTTCGCACACCCTTTTCCTCTTTATTTCCCGGGTCGCTCTCCAAATTTAATTTTCTTCTGCCTTCTTTCGAGACCCTCATTGTTGTTTCCACTGTTCTAACCTGAACCCATGCATGATTTTCTATCGTATCTGCATTGCTCTTTTTAATGTCTGCTAATTGCTGCGCTAAATAAATAACTTACGCGTAAGATCGTGATCTCAACTATTTGACGGTTTCAAATAAGAAATATGATTCATGCACGCCTTGTTTACATCATCAAAGGGGAAGAGACAGAGAAATATAGTTGTAATAAGTAATATAATATGACAAGAAAGAGATTGAGAAAAAGAAAGTGTGTAAATGAGTGTGCAAGTGTCCCTGTATCGTCAATTAGGTATATATTATGTAAAGGTTCATTTAGCATTACCTTTACAGAAATTCTGCAGATATCTATGTTTTGATTACATGAAATGATGAATTATAGCGATTATTTAGCCATGTTTGGTTGAAGGATATTTGGCATAGTAATGTGTAATGTTCAGGTGTCATCACCATATGGAAACGAGCTTCATTATATGGATGGCGTACCGTTGGGTAATTTCGCTTTTACATCTCGAGAGAGTGGACTGTACCTTGCATGCTTCTGGGTGAATCGTAATGATCGAGGTGGAGAAGTTATTGTGGACCTCGATTGGAAAACTGGAATTGCAGCCAAGGATTGGGATTCGGTTGCTAAAAGAGAGAAGATTGAGGTAAAAATTTCATTCATATTTTACCATAATTCATCTACAACTTTTTACTTTAATGGTTTTGGTTGTACACGGAGCAGAAATACTACCTCTAGTGCATATTTGATTTCACTAGGAGTTGAAAGAGCTTGTTGGAAATACTAATATGATTTTAGTCAAATATTTATGTATTTGATTTCACATTGATGGCTAGGGAGTGGAGCTCGAGTTGAAAAAGCTAGAAGGATCAGTGGAGTCTATCCACGAGAATTTGATGTATCTGAGGGGCAGGTAACTTTTATTTGTTGCAGAATAAATTTGTTGCAAAAGTTTTAACTTTTTCTGATGTATCATATTTGTTCTGTTTGTGTTTTTTGAAATTTACTCAGGGAAGCAGAGATGAGGAACGTGAGTGAATCAACAAATGCCAGAGTGGTGTGGTTTAGCTTTTTGTCCCTAGGTGTCTGCATTGCAGTTTCAGTTTTGCAGTTGTGGCATTTGAAGCGATACTTCCACAAGAAAAAGCTTATTTAGATGGTGCTACACTTTTTGATTTTGTTTTAAAGAAGGAATTTTCTGTAACTATGACATTTTTATGAGCTTTGCTTCTTTTCACAAGTAGTGAAATTCTTGCACTGTTTCCATTTCCTTATCCACAGAAATTTGCTTTGTCTGGTTTGAATTAATTTGTAGCATGTTTGGAGACACGACTCAAATGAGTAAAATCACATCTTAATATGTTAACTTCAAATGTAGGAAGCAGTATTAATTACTGAGAAGTTCTCAATTGAAGTAAACATTTTGTTCTAAACTTAAAAAAAATGCTTTATAAATTGTACGTGTTTGTGAAAATGTTAAAGAGAACTTTTAAAAACTGAGTAAAGGTTAACTTCAACTTAGCAAAAAATACGGTTAGAAAACTAAATCATGGAAAGATTATTTTGACTTTATCTTTTGTAGAAGTTGTTGAAAAATTTATATAAAATAATACTATAATTTATTAATTACTTTCTCTGGGAAAGATTAACTGCGATCGATGATGCCCAAAACATTTTTTTTTTCACCAATACAGTATTGGTTGGAGCATGGATTGGTTGGACCATGGATTACTGATGGTCCAACCAATACTTTAATCATAAATAATTTAATGATGGGATTACTGATGGATTACATATTATTGAATGTAAATCATAAATAATTTAATCATCATCATAACAAATATGTAAATCTTTTAATGGTGCAGCATCATACCAATCAACCATAACCATAACATCAAATGAATTGCATCAAATTTCAATTGAGCTTATCTTGGAGGCAAATATGGTAGTGGCATTATCTTGTACTATTGGTAATCATGGGAAAACTGGTAAAGCATTTACTGCCCAAACTGGGAGGTTATCAATTTTAAAATGCAATTAAAACCATAAGCTCCTCAAAATTGAGACATCAACTCCGCAGTTCGTCTGAAACTGGAAACTAGCACAATTAAAAAAGCATAAAGAAATAACGACCTTGTCTGATCTTTATTCTATTCGAACTATCCTATGGTTCATGTATCTAAACCGGCAAATCTCATCAAAAAAATCATCAGCACTGCTATGAGAGCTCTTCATCTGAAGAATCTTGATAACCATGGTCCTTAGATTTTTGCCATACTTCAACATGGACTCAAGAGTGCTCATTTTTTGTTCAGCATTTAATGGTGATCTCACTGTGACTACAACCTCTTCCAAGCATGGAATTAAAAATCCCGGATCCACCTGCAGATGAACATTTATTAGATAAGATTTGACAGAACAAACCTTAATCAGATTTATAATATAAAAAATGTCATTATAAATTTACATGTTTCAGACTGTTTCTCTGACACAGTGCTGCAAACATGGCTCCATGGATGTCAAATTTGCGCAGCTGGGGATGGCTGTTGAAAAAATCAACAAAATCAATCTCGGGAAAGGGTTGAAGAGCCTCGAAGTCCCCACTGAATTCCACCTTCATATAAAGATGCTTTACCTCTCTTGCCCAGTTCAGCATTTTGCATACTGCATCCCAGCACCACTGAACTCCCCTCAAAGACAGGAACTCCAGAGCTGGAAGGCTTCCAAACTCAACCATGTATATTCTCCCTGGAAGCAATTAACATGAAAAGAGGAGAGAACATTAGGCCTACTAAACCAAAAAGACAATACTTTTCTAGTTTACTTGGGAACAAAAAAGGCCAATAAAAGGAAAGTATAAGAACGACTCTAACATTCAATTACCTGCACTATTGGATATTGAAAGTTTCTTCAAATTTTGGGCTTCAGGAACCGTAATCCAACTACAGCCTTGTACCTCAAGAGATTCAATTTTGGATGAGGTTAGTGTAAGTGAACAGTTCCCCATACCATAGAAATCCAGCTTACACTGCTCCAAATAGGGAAGTTCAATTGAGATTGATCTAACCCCTTCACATCCAAGCAGTAGAAACCTTCTCAGATATGGGCATGCCTGAAGCAGCGCAGTCAATGCAGGTTCCTCCAATCTTGTACCAGTTATTTCAAGGGTCCTAAGATTTTCAAAAACGTCCCATTTGGGGGAACGTTTCATCAAGACACCCCAGAGTTTGAGACATTTCAAATTCCTTGCTGCGCCAATGCAATCCAATTTTGAAGGGCTTTCTCGGGAGGGAAAGCATTCAGCAAGGTTGTCCAGTCGAAGCTCAAGCTGCAAAAGAGATGGACCAGCTAGTGATAGCCATGAAGCAAGGCCAGAAGGGGAGAAGGGGCTGTATACAATCAGCTCCTCTAGTTGCACAACTCTCGATACCATTCTCCTCACAACCTTTTCCGGACTCTGACCATCCGAAAGGTTTTCAAACGCGATGCGAGGGAAGTAGAGACTTTTGTTGTAAACCATAGACTCCTTCCATCGCTTAGAAACACAGTTGCAACACGCCACATCTCGAGCATTAAACATATGTGACAAGATGTATTGAATAATGGCATCGGGGAGAGATTCCATGGCTGAGGACAACAGAAAAAAACCAAAATAGATGATTGTCAATTGACAGATTAAAAACATCTTTCCAAACAGCAACATGAACACATAATAAAGTTGAAAAAGATAAAGACTCTCATAATTATTTTAGTCTCACAATTCCACGATCCAGTTCAATCATTTACATTGTTAGAACTCACAACACAACCCCTATGAGCTAAATCTTTCTCTTTTGAAAACTCTAAAACCAATTTTTTATTAGCAACAGAATTGAACACCGGTTATATATGAATTATATTCACGGGTTATCTGAATTCTACTTCTGAAGCAATGCACAACATAACAGAGAGGTCCCAGATGAGATTTTAACATTGTGTCATAATTACAGACAGAGGACTAATACCAAATCTTAGAAATTGATTGAAAGAAGTGATTCATATGCAAATGTGTAGAACTAGTATTACACCAAACTCAAAAATAACAAGTTTTGTTAATTGAGAAATATAGAAACAGAAAGGGGTCTAAGAAAGAGCTTACAGAGTGAGAAATTGAAAGAGAGAATGAAGATCTGAGCTGGGGAGCAGAGTGTCCCTTTTGGGTATGCGGAAAGAGAGAGATTTGAGGGTTTGGGAAATGTGTCGAAACATATGATGTTGTGATGCCTTATAAGCTAAAAAATTGGGGAAGAGGAGGGTGGAACGAAAATTATCCCGCTTTTTCGTTTAGCTATTTCAAATTCTTTTGACCGTTCAAACAAATCCAGTTGGAGGAGGGTATACTAATAAATACGTTAATTAAATATGTATAAGAATAGGAGTATATCTATAAAAGACTTAATAATTTTAATAAATATGATATACAATTTTGTTTGTGTATGATGTAATCATAATTTTAATTTTTTACTATCCTTTTTACGACTTTCTTTTGGTTTGAATCAACTGATTACAAGCAAAATTACTGAGAATTTCTTTTAGTGGAGATGGAGAAGTGTATGAGTTGAATATTTATCAAAGAAAAATGAAAAAATATTTTAAATTAATAGTAGTAAATTTTAAAATAAAGTAAATATAGATTTTAGTTTAAATAATATTGCTAAAAATATATATAGACGAATTTGTTTGTATTAAAATAGTTAACCTTTGAGATTAATTGTGAAATCAGAAGAATAGAAATAGAAGTAAAATGTGATCGATGTATAAAAACAGTCCGTGAAGGAAAACTTTTATCTTACCGTTCAAACAAAACATGTACCATCAAAATCAAATTACATTTGAGTTATTATGGTCATTTCTTCTTTCTTTGTGTCTTTTTTCTTCATATTGATTATCACATCTGCTTATGTTTTCACAGACAATCTTGTTTGGGATATGATTATTAAATGTTAAATATAAATATTAAATATTATTTCTTTGTTTCTTTCTATTTATTTATAACAACTTACTTATATCTTAAGAAAGAAATTTGTTTAAGATATGTTTATTAAATATTAGATACAAACATTTTTTTTCTTGTAAAAATTGGAATGTCAGCATATCACATTATACTAAATAAATATTGGATCTGATACAGTCAAAGTATTGATAAATATTAATGGTTGATTTTTTTATTTTAGTGACCAACCATTTTTTTTTTCAGAAGTTAAATCCATAAACATGGTTAACCACTTATTTTGAATCATACATTTTCCCACATTGTACAATATGACAAATTTCAAGGGGTAAAAGTGTAGAACTCATTTAGAGCTTAAGATTATATTCATACTACTTGCTTTTATCTTTGCACAGAAAGTGGTTGAACACAAGTGTTGCACTGCAATGCTGACAATGCCATCACACAGGAACTCTGTAAGATGGATCCACCATTTTCAATACGAACAAGTTTCCTTTATCGCCTCTTGATACCCTGTTACATTATTATGACAAAGTATGACAATGAGTTTTTGATATCTATACAGATGACAGGAAAACAATTATAATACAGATAAGAAAATTATACTTTTAACACTACTGTTCATGAATTACATCCATTTACAATTTCTTTATTCAATAAAATATTATATAATAATAAAATAATAATTTATTTCAGTATCAAATGATTGTATTTTACTATGTACAGTGTCGAAGTATCAGCATATAAGATATGCAAGGTCATCCAATGAGTTCAAAGACATCTTTCTCCAAAAAGAATAAACATGAATCCAACTAAAATATTCTCTACATGTAATCTAGATGGTAACTCACCGCAGTTCTTCATCCAAATATGTTATTTCCAGTTCCCCACGAGCTCTTCCGGGTGCTTTAATAGGTATCTGCATGTGTACATTGTGATGGAATAGATCATGCTCATAAGCTGTTATTTCAACAGGGCAGAAACATACATACACATCACTTATTCATTAGGGTACTTAATCAGGCTCAAATTAAAGGGGTACAAAACTGTGACTAATATAATGTGTATGGATTTTGTTGGAGCTTATTAGATTAATGGAATTTGCATAAAAACCTTTACAGAATCCACAAAACTTTACTCACTCCTTCTTTATCTAATGTCAGCTAAAATAAAATTTCAATGATAACTAGTGAGACTCTGAATGAACTGAATACTTACAATGCCTCCAATTTTGAAAGTATCAAATTTTACAGCCACTTTTCTTGGATTTAGAGGTGTTAAATCCGCTGTTACCTGCACAAATTGAACTTTTGTTTAAACAGATTGTCAAAGTGAGAATGCACTTGTCTCAATTTCACAAGTTTTACCTGGTTGAAGAATGGCCAAGATTCCATATTTTGGGCCCTTAGGATATCCACATTGATTGCTTGATAGTTTGCAACTGATCTCAACAACTTTGGTCTCTGTCATCACATTATTGAAAAAGTAAGCAGGCAAAAATTGGTAGATGGCAAGGTGGAGAATATTTTTATAAATCTATTACAGAATTATCTGATATTGTAAAATGAAAGGGAACAACAAAAGTAATATAGATATTTTTGAATTTAGTGAAAGCTTGTTAAAATATGGGTCAAGTATTGCATAGGAACAGTATTGTGGACTATCTTCATTATGAGTACAAAATAGAGAAGCTAGTTTTGATACTAATGCTAGATGGTTAGTGAATGACTGAATACATGTTAACAGATATTGGTCTTATATTTTCCAAAGTGCATTCCGTGAACATGATTCTCTGCTCCAAAAATAACATTTGAACACAGAAAAGAAGGAAACCACTTGCAATATGCTTGCAAACATTAGCTGCATCATAGTATCTACCATATCTTAGGTAGGGGTGGATAAGTGCATGAATTGAATTAAATTGTTGTAGAACTAAATTAAACTGATGAAATGCCAACAAATCCGGTGAATTGCATAGGACTACTCCAAACTGCTTATAAACTGTTCAACTAGCTTCAACTACTCAGTGTTTGAGCTATTCTCATTAAACTTCTTATTTTATAGCATATTTTCCATGTTTGTCAACTTCACAAGCTACCATTCGGTTCAGTTTAAACAGTTTGGTTTAGGGACAAGACAATTCAACTTTAAAAAGTTAAACTAAAAGACCAGCTCAGGTAAGTTTTTTCTAAAATTGTTTATTCTTTTAACTTAGTTAAGTTTAGTTTAATTTTGCTTGATAATAGCTCCAATTTAGATGATCTATCACCTGAATATAAACATAAACATGAATTTAAGCTATAGGAAAAAAATTGTTTACCTTGGTTTGCAAGATTGACTGCGATGTAGTGTATATAAGCTCCCACTTTCCATCCAGTAGGCTAGACTTTAGGGGCTCCTTTATTGGACTAACTTCCTCAAGTTCCTTAGCAATCTATTTAGGCAAAATTTGCTCCGAATCAAGAACAAAAATGCAAGTAAAGTTGAAAAATTGGCCACAATTCTATTGAGAGAAAATTAATCATAAAAAAAACACAACATTATGGACAAAGTAAGGAGCACTACTAGTTAAACAACCATAAAAAATAGACCCAAAAAAATTAGGAAATGAAGAAAGCATGATATGAAAGGCATGTAATTGACCTGATCAACCGTTTGCTGGTCTTCGAGAGTAGCATCGGCCCCTCGATCAAGCGGTGCAATGGCCTGAAGGAGTTCTTCCTTGATAATCTTGGCATCTTTCCGTTTCTTCAAGAAGGAAGGGAAAAATGAAACCTTTGTTCTCCATTTGTGAGAGAGAGGGAGATGGGTAGTGGAGGGTGTAGTTGGGAAGTGGGAAGAAGAAGAAAGTTTTGGGGCATGGAAATGGGGTAGTGAAGATGTGGTGTTCAGAGTTGAAAAGCATAAGGTAGAAGATAAGGCCATGCCTTACTCACATTACATCCTTCCTTCTTCTTCTTTCTCTCTCATATCATATCAAGCACCCTTTGTTTCCTGTTAAGGTAACAAAACATTTGCTTTTTAAGATTAATTGTCAACCTAAATAATGTAACAATATAACAAATTTTTTAAGTAACAATCTTTCATTAAAATTATTTATAATTTTTTTGAAATTAAATTTTAACTTATCTTTTACAAATAACGAAAATTATTAAAAAATAAATTTTAATTAAATTATGTGACTATACACTTTATTTATCTAACTATTTTTTATATTATTAACAAATTATACAAGATTTTAAAATTACAATTAATATCTTAAAAATATTTAAATTATTATTATTTAATTTCATAATATAATTTTAATTTATGTGTTGCAAAATTTATAAAATATATGTAAGATAATATGTGAGATAAAAGATTATATATTGACGAATTCTTCCTGCATCTCCATACTATACTTGAAAAGTTTATTATATTCTTAGTCTAATATTACAAAACCCTCCATCTCTTTCAATATAAAAAGTTATATAAACCGGATGGTACTCCGTCATGTTTACATTTTTTGATGGTACTCTATTCATGTCATCCGGTTTACATTTTCAAATAGAATATAAATGGGATAACACCAGATTCTATTTATATAATTTTTCAAAAGATTAACTGGTATCATCTGATTTACAATTAATAAAAATCAATTAATAAAAAAATAAAGAGTTTCTTCTGTTGTTGCAGTGTATATTTACTTCTCTACTCATTTTTCAATAACATTTCAAATGAAGACTCTTTGCATTTTTTTTGTGAAATTCTAAAACCTTAGTTACACATCCAAAGTCATTACAACATCAATTCCCAAAGATGATAGTAGTGTTTCATCTAATATTATCAATTTCCAAAAATGATAATAGTGTTTCATCTAATATTTTTGTTAACCATGCTGATGAGATGTTCTTATTAACGGGTGCTCATACCGATGAGGTTATAGGTTTTACATTATTATTTTTTTAAACCAAACCTCACTTTATCTGATTTACAAATTATAAAATTACACTGTTTAAAGAAAATACATATCATTTTTTTATCATTTCAATAAAAATATTTTTAGAATTCAAAATTCTATGAAGATGAAAGACGAGATCACGAAGGTAGAGAAAGAATTCGTCCTGTGTATAATCCATGTCAACAAAATTGTATAAAATTTTATTTGATTTTCTTAAAATCTTAAAATAAATTATATAAGTTGTGTAAAATTAATGTTATGTTATAAATATTAAACAAAATGTATTTAAATAATAATAAATTATTTTTATGTTTTCATTATTATTATAATTTAAATTTGTATGAGAATTTTTGTGAATGGAGAGGAGAGTTTATACAATAAAATATAATAATTATCGTATCTATCATTTTCACCTAATAAATATAATTTATGAGTATTTGATTATATAAAGTATTTTAAACTTTAAGTAGTTAGATCAACAAAAATAATTAGTTGTAAATAGAAAATAGGAACAGACAAGAATACGGGAGGATTAACAAGAATACTGGAATTAGTAAAAAAGTGCTTCACCCATTATAGTCAAACTCGATCAACTTGATCCTAATCATCAGATCTAACTTGGATTAAAAATAAAGTTTAAGAAAAATATAATTCAAATAGAATAAATCTATATCCAAATCAAGTTAATCACCCTAATTAATTACTTAATATATTGCCTGGAAGCTGGTCAACACTCATGTATTATTATGGATTCTCACAGTGCTGATAGAAAAATAGTCTGGCAATATAACAGAATTCTCCACCACACAGAATAACACAATATAACTTTAAATTAAATTTGTATTCCTTTCTCTTAACAAGTAATTTAATTTAAATACAAATTTTACATGTTGGTTAGATTGATGGACTACATAGATAGTTATCTGTTTAAATTTAATCAGAGATAAATATGAAAATTAAATTTAACTTATATGTATTTACATTCTGAAGTCTTATTTACACATACATTTAGGTAAAATATTTTAAAAATATAAAATAAAAATTATGCTTGGAAATACTATTTATTTGTCTATTTTTAAATAAAAACTTGTACTTTTTCTATGTTCTATTATATATATACATACATTAAGAAAAAATAAATTGTTCCAAAATACATGACAGAAGATATTTTATTGGTCGTTCTAATCTTATTCGCTGTTCGGTTCGACCTTGAACGGATAGGATCATCTCTTCAAATGTACATGTGATTTTCGATTTGGAAATGTACATGTGATGATTCCGAATAAAATACCTTATAAGGAAATACTTATTATTAATTTTGCAATGACACAATTAATAATATGATAATATATATGTATTTTTACTGAACAAGACCATTGAAAAGCAGAGCAATCAGAAGAACTGCAAAAGCATGAATGGATGATCTCTATTATTTTCTCTCTCAAATCTCACCCTCTTCTATTTTAACCTGTTACTCCTCTGTTTATTGTTGGATGATTCTCAAAGTTTGAATCTTGAGCACGGAATCAAAGAAAATATATGATGGGGTCAAAGTTTCCGATGACCCAGTTGGGGACATCACCCAGATACATGATTTCTGCCCACAGAGGTTTCTGTGCATACAAATACTCGACAAGAATATTCTCAGAGCAAAAGTTTCCCTTCAAGTTTGTGCCACAGTCTTTAGGGGATAAGTGGAAGCTAAATGACATAAGTACTGGTATGTTCTCTTCTTACTTCTTATGCTCAAAGTGCCATCACACTTTTTAAGCTTCTTGTTTGAGTTTCGTTAGATTAGATTACATGTGTTTTTATGTGTGTTTCCGACCGTGCTCAATTCACTTGCAATTATTTTTAAATTACTATTTTTTGGTAATAGTTTTTCCCTCATTCATGGTCATAAGTGACGCACCTATTCAGTTGTTTATACACTTCATTCACAAATTGAATCTTACTATCGATGCAATCTTGCTTCATATCCATTTGAATCATAAGATGAATCTCAAATGACTTTCAATCTTACTGTACATGAAGGAACTGGTGAATCATACAGTTCAACAATTGTTTTTCTTTTACCAAATTTCATGAAACTAATTGGAAAGTTATATAAGTTTAAATTGTTGAAATTAAAAGGAATTGAAGTTACACTTTTGAACTTATCTTATTTGATTATTCCACTACTTTATCTGTCATTTTTCTCATTCAATTTATGCACTCTAATTGGCTATTGCATTGTTTGGTTTCCATTCTTTCAAAGTAGAGGCTTTACAAACTGAGATGTAAGGTCTTTCTAGTTTAAAATTATTTTGTTGAACAAGATATATAGTCTTATGATATAGTTGATGTTATTTTTCAATCTTATCATTCAATTCTAATTATGACTCAGGATTGAAAAGCTAGTTTGACCTTTCGCAATTAGAAAACCTTGTGCCTGAGTTGTTTGCATGCGATTAATTGGTATTTTTAGCTTTTAGTAAAATTCTAAATTATCATCATAAATCAGCTTATTTTCCAATTCTCAGTATTACATGCTTTTACTTTTTGTTTTCAAGCTTGTGAAACTAGGAAGAGGTTAAAAGAACATGACATCTCTGAATTATATAGTGTATTTTTTCACGTGCCTCTCATTCTGGCTGTATATTTTAATAATTAAACTTTGATTTGATTTCTTTTTCAAAGGTTCTATTCAAGAAAGATTGAATGTATTGATGTCAAGGACCCAAAATTTTTTGAATGAAGTGACTTTTCCACTTGCAAAACCTGGTCAAAGTAAGAAGCCTGATCCTGAAAAGGATTTTGGATTTCAATTCATGGAAGACATATTTATGATAGAGCAGACAATTGACCGCAGAACGCCATGTGGGGTTCTTTCTCTAGCTGCTGTAATTTGTATTGAACAATTCAGCAGGTGAAGACACTTAGACACTTGGATGAAAAAATTTTATTGGTCATTGGATCAATGCATTCATCAAAGGGATTATACATTAAGAAATTCTAAACTAAAGTATATAATTGAAGTGCATTCATCAAAAAGATTATAAATTAACAAATTCAAGGTCAAAGTATATAACTGAAGTGGTCTATGAAATATGTTTTTACTTTTGCAATTGGAATGCATGGTAAAATTGTTTATTCTCAAACTTACAGAAAAAAATTAGTGCAATAAGACCGGACACTACATAATGTATATTTTCTTTTGCCTTAAAAGGATTATATTATATATTGGTTCTGATAATTTCAGTAGTTTTTTAAATTCTTTTCTTTGATCCAAAAATATGAAGTGTGGTTCTTGATAACTATGAGGCGAGCTATGACTGAGATATTAGGGTGTATATTACTTTTCTGGATTATATAGAATGTCTGATTGGGAAAAATCTGATTTATTATAATTGTGTATTAGGCAGTTATTTTCATATTAATTTTGGATTAGACAATTATAGGATGTGATGTCACAGTTCTAGTGATATATTAGTGTTGCAGACTTCTGAAAGGGACTTAAGACGTTAGACTGTTATTCCTAGTGTTTCGAAGGGAGGAGATTTTTTGGGGGGGAAAGGAAACCATGTTTGTACTCAAATCTGTCTTAGAAACCAAATTATTTCTATCCTTATTCGAAATTCTGAATGTTTATTTCTCAAGTCCAATGAAGTCCCAATTCCCACGGGCCTGTGGAAGGAATGGTGGACCTACAACATCGAGCACCCCTACCTCTGGTCTTGACGGGGAGGGCTGTATCAATCAGTTGGCATGTGTTTGCTTTTTTTAATTTAATTTCAATGGAAAATTGAATCCTTTGAAGCACCATTAATGAGGGTCATGTCTTTTTTTGTATTGCTTGCTTGCTTCATACCTATCAGACTGATATAAAAATTATTATTTGACCTTTTGAAAATAAGATATGCAGGATGAATGGATTGACTGGGAAGAAAATGCAGAAAATATTTGGAGCGCTAGTGCCTGGATCTGTATATAATGATGCCCGTAATTTGGTTGAGTATTGCTGCTTTAGATTTTTGTCTAGGGATGGTTCTGCTATTCATCCTTCCCTCCAGGTATAGATATTGTTCTTTTTATGATATGTTCGAAACCATGTTCTGAATTTCATTTTCTGTTTTCTTTTATCAAAGTTCCTTATGGTTTCATCAGACATGCATATGGTATTTTTGTTTTATCATTTTATTTTTATTGTTAAATTAGGGGAAAGCCTTTATTTCCTTGTTCATTATATATGTTTCAAAGTTAATTTACTGAACACAATTTTCAAACGAATAAAATAATGTTTTGTATTTCATATTGCTGCATATTTTTCTTTTCATCTGATCAATACCACTCCTCTTTCCCATATTTTTACTGCCCTTCTGCTCTAGTCTGTGCCAACTGTTTGAGGACCACTAAATCCTCGTTTCTTTGCATGAACAAGCTGCTCCATGCTGATTGGTTGTCTACCTCAAGAATACCAAGTCTCATATGCATATGTTTGTGACATCTCCAGTTGCCGCGCACCTAAAACCTCAATGTGAATGCTCACTCTCACCAATAGTTGTTGATACCTGAGCCCTGCCGTTGTTGGATGGGCTTTTTGTCAAATATTTTGCAATCTTTACATTATTGTTTTGGAGTCACTAGTCATCAATTTCACCAACGACAATTCAGCACTTTCTACCACTATCTAGTGGTAAAGAATTGTGCAACCTCCCTCCAAAAGACGGAAGCTGTTAGGATGTAAAGAGAAGGAGAAGAAGAGATTTCTCTCCTATTTCTTGTTCTTTTCATCCTATTCCATACAGATCTTTCTTTTATTTTTCTTTTTAGTTCCTAACAGAAGCACACACATACCATGAAATAATTTTCTGAAAAATTGCTTTAGAACAAATTATTTGTTTGGGAAATTTGAATAGGAAAAAGAGCAGCAATGAAAGAAGATGCCTAACTTACTGGATTTCTTTGTTTTACTTTTCCATTTAATTATCAAATGTTGTGATGCTGAATAAACTTTATTCTTTTATTTCCAAAAGGGAAATACAATGCTTATTGCTTTTGGACATGTCTGTAGGACCCTGCATTCCAGAGGTTGATATTCATAACCATGCTTGCCTGGGACAATCCTTATACTGATGACCTTTCCAGCAGTGCAGAGAAGGCTTCTTTACAGGTTCAGTTCTTTCCTTTAGTTAATGTAGTTCAGCTGCCCTACCAGATTTGAATTTGCTGGTGATTGTATATGGGAGATATGAGAAGAGTGATAACATTTTTGTCAGGAATTCTCCCTCTAATTTGTCTATTGAACTGTACCACAATGTTTGAACTTCTAAGGGTGATGGAGATGACTAACTGGAAAGTAGTTCACTATTAAATGTAGAGTATCCACCCTGTTGCACAACAAAAAACGTGTCCTCCATCTTGTTAATGATAATCTAGGAAAAAGTTATTTCATCAATCTCATGAATTCTATAACAGAACACTGAAGTTGGGAGATATTTTTGTTCAAGGATTTCTAGCTATTTTCTTCAGCATAATTGTATTCTTTCATTTTTCTTTATGATTTTAAGAGATCACTTCATATATGTAATTTTTTGTGGGCTTAGCAGAATAAACTTGTCACTGAGGAGGCTTTTGTTCGTATTGCTCCTAAAATCTCTGGTGTGGTTGACCATCCCACAGTGCACAATCTTTTCAAGGCTCTTGCTGGAAATCAAGAGGGCGTTTCTTTGAGCTCATGGCTGAATTACATTAATGAGTTTGTCAAGTGAGTTTCATTCTTCCTTTTGTCAATGATGTGATGATATTAGAAGACAAAAGCAACATGTGTTTTTTACTTCCAAGTTGATGAAATATAAATGATGTTAATGGTTTTCCAATTTACCAATCTCAAATGCTTCTAATGCACTGCATGAAAGAATGAAATTTCTATTTTTCATGATGAGGGAATTAAGACTTTTTGTGAAAAGATCCTCTGAATTGTCATAATTTCATAAAAAATAATATGATGGATGATTAGTTCTGTCATCTTTTGTTCACTTTTTTGAACTTTCTTTATATAATGCCACTGCTTCAGATGACTCCTCTCATATTTTCTCTTCAATTTTCTAATTTCCTACATTGAAGGTTCATGGAAGCTATTATGAAGTAAATCTGTTACATTAAAGGTTCACTTTTAGTTCTGATGCTTTATATGTGGTCAAAATCTTTGCTGTTCATAGAATTAACACATGGTACAGTCGCTTGAGTCAGGCGTTGAAATATAAAATATAAAGAGATCATATACTTTTAGTTGCACTTTTCATTTTATGGTTTGTTCTGTGACATGCTCTTTCCTTAATAAGCTAAAATTCTCTCAGAACTTCAAAACATTCTCTGTATGACAACTTTTTTGTGCTGAACTAGAACTGATATTACTGTAGAGTGCGTCAAAAACAGATATTATATCAAATTCCGGAGTTTCCTCAACTGTCTCAGGAGAGAATTTTATGCATTGGTTCCAATAGTAAGCGGCCTGTTCTGAAATGGGAGAATAATATGGCATGGCCTGGCAAACTTACTCTTACTGATAAAGCAATCTATTTTGAGGTATTTTATGATTTTATACAATGGTTATTATTAGAGTAGTATTTTACTATGTTAAACAGTTAGTAGTGTATGTTCTGTAATGATTTTACAGTTGTATAATTTATTAAAGTCTGTAACAATCCCGTTATGTTTTCTGTTCTTAGGCGGTTAGATATTCGTTGCAGTCTGTTAAATGTTACACAGCTATATATAGCTGATGTCTTATCTTTCGTATCTTGTCTGAAAAATTTTTACTCAAATTCTGATATTATTCTTTCTTTTCCCTAAATTTTAACAGTTATGTAGCATATTATATCATAACCTTTGGGATTTTACCTATAACAATACAAAAGGATTTGCATAATTCTCTGTACAAAGCACAACTACTACTCTATATTTTATGTTTTTGTTTATACTGTCTTTAGTATCTATAAGCATATTTTATGGTTGTGATTTGATTAGAAAATTTAGTGTATCTCATTGCTTTGTTGCTTGTTGATGTTACAACACATCAGATCAAATTTCTGGAACAGAATTAAATGCTTAAGCCTATAACAGCAAAAAAATACATTTGATTTGTTACAGCTTTAGGCCCATAATTTCCAATCTCTATCAAATCACGTAATCTCTTTGTTTAGAGGATTAGTGTCAGAACAGTTCAGGGGGGATAGTACCGGCTAGTGTCGAGTAGAGAGAAACCAAGAAGGGATATGATTAATTACGTGTATATTGGTTATACACGAGTATTCTTATTTATAATGAAGAAGAGATATAATTATAAGGAACAAAATTATTATCTAATAATGGGAAATATCAGATATTTCCCTGTCAAATCATAGCATATCTCCCTATTTAATTTAATCAAAGCATTTTAGCACTCTTGTTTTGAGATCTTCTTGACTTATTGCATCTTAGTTTTCCCCCTTTTAAAAGAAAGGAGAAATTGAAAATCTCCTTGTGCGGACTCTAAAGCATCAACTTCAAGCAGAGTGAGTTTCTAATTGCAAATATGGTTTTGTTGGATTGAATTAAGTCTAAAACCACTTTCTAAAGTATTAGAACCTATCATAACAATGTTTGTTAAGTCTATTGTGTCATCCACTATCAGATCTCCTATTAGACCATCCACCAATATTTAATCTCACACTTAAAATATCTAGTCTTTGATGTGAGGGGATGTGTTAAAGATCCTATATCGACTAAAGATATGATCAAATTATAGTATATAATTGAATGCAAACCTCAACTTATAAGTCACTTTCGTAGAGTTGAGTTAATCCTAAATCCACTTTCTTAGAGATGTTTAGTTGTTTTTTGTCAGTGATCTTTGAGAAATTATTAAGACAGTTAACCATTAGAGACTGTTCACTGTATCATCTTATTTAATTGTTCTTTTCAAATCTATATGTTCCAGGCCGTTAGCATACTGGGAGAGAAGAGAGCCATGAGATTGGATCTTACACGTAATGGATTAAAAGTAGAGAAGGCAAAGGTTGGGCCGTTAGGGTCCTCACTTTTTGACTCTGCTGTTTCTGTTTCCTCTGGCTCAGAGACAGAGTGAGTAAGCTTCTTCAAGCATTTTTTTTTTATTAGTTCTAATGAATCTTGGATTTGTAGCACAACAAAATTTGTGTAGCATGTTTCCTGTTGTTCTTATTGTAATATGATTAGGGTTTATGATTAATAAATTACTGCTTTTTATGTATCTTCTTACCATATTAACCTATCAAGAAGAGTAAGATTAGGATTTATAATTAATTAATTATTAAACTATTAATTCTGAGATGTATAGTTCCAATACGTAGAATTCGCTTAAATTCTAACTAACTGACTAACTGATAATGTTTAATTTCATTTTCATTAATTCTCTTCTATATAAAATATTAATTAGCTTACATGCATATTATAAACAAACTACCCTTCCTAGTTCTGAGGGAAGGAAGAATACCTTCTTGGGGTCTCCAATAGCTGTCTGCATCTTGTGGCAGGTTCTATCTGGATGCCCTTTGGCCCAAAGTTTTATTTTTTTCATCCTATTGTTTGCCTCTCCTGTGGTACCTGAATTTCCTTTTGATTCTTGATAGGGAATTTGTTAATTCATATAATGGTTTTGTTTCCTGACTAATTATATAGAGTTTAACTGATATCATGGTTAATGAGTTTCCAAATCCTTGCACATCCTTTTGTTGACTCGGATGGAGAATTAAAGAAACTAACTTCGTACTAGATTTTGGAAGTTCTAGTTTGTACTTGCACAATCATTAAAACCTTATTGGTCCCTCGAAATTAAGCTCCCTTTTTCAGCTCATAGAACTCAGCTTTATCAGAAAAATATGTCCGAGTAAAAAAGATCAAGCCCAACTAAACTTCTAAATACTCAGGTGATAAAGTTATGGAGAATATCAAACTCTCCTTCAGCTTATCTCCATTTGCCCATAAGATGAAGGTGTATAAGGAGATGTAGGAGATTTTTATGTATAAATAAAATAACTAATTAGTAAGCACCACAGCTTTGTCCTCCGCTTTCACCTGTAGTGCTTTGCTGCATTTATCCTTATCATTTTAAATAATGTATTTTCTGTTTCTTTTTATATTCTTACTTAGGTTGAATAGGTGGGTGCTGGAATTCATTGATTTAGGAGGTGAGATGAGGAGGGATGTTTGGCATGCATTAATAAGTGAAGTCATCACTTTACACAAGTTCATACGTGAATATGGACCTGATGAGTATGATAAGTCACTGTTTAATGTATATGGAGCTCGCAAAGGAAATGATAGAGCAACAACCTCTGCTATTAATGGTATTGCTAGACTCCAAGCCCTTCAATATTTGCGGAAGTTGCTTGACGATCCCACCAAACTTGTTCAGTTCTCATATTTACAGAATGCACCACTTGGTGACATTGTCCTCCAAACTTTAGCTGTTAATTACTGGGGAGGTCCACTAGTTACAGGATTTGTAAATACCCGCAATCAGTCAGAAACTCGACGTTCTGATGAAATAGCTGATAGCCGGAACCATGTATTTGACATAGATGGAAGTGTCTACTTGCAGAAGTGGATGAAATCTCCATCTTGGGGTTCGAGTATTTCCACTAATTTTTGGAAGAACACTTCAGTAAAAGGTTTAATATTGAGTAAGAATCTTGTTGTGGCTGATTTATCACTCACAGAAAGAGCAGCAAAAACAAGCAGACTAAAGTACCGCGTTGTGGAGAAGACTCAAGCCACCATTGATGCTGCAACTCTACAAGGCATACCCAGCAACATTGATCTTTTCAAGGTTGGGATGCTTAACTTGCTCTCGTCTCCTTTGATGATTTAAGTAACTAGTAACTACTTGATTATGATTATGCAACATTCAAATCAGATATCTATATGCTCATTCAAAAGCTGTAGTGTTTACATATTGATATTGCTCACAAAATTTCTTGTGATTTGGTATTAGTATTATCTTTTCCACTAAACACTGGATATAATTGTGCCATGAGGCCATGGCTATCAGTATTAGGATTTTGGAATAACTGTAATTTGTATAAGCACTGAACAATAATTTGCTATTGAAGTTTTTAATTTCATCTCATCTCTCTGTTTTTGCAATAAAAAGTCAGTGCTGAAAAGTTTTCTTACAATGCTTTTTCATTAAATTTCTTTTCATTTATGGAATTTCTGGAATCATGACAACAGTATTTTTCTCCTTTAAAGTGGCTGGAGTTGTCTGATGTTCTAATATTGCAATTCAATATGCAAAATTATAGTTCTTTGAAAGTTGTGCAATATCTCATTATTACTAATAATCTGTCTACATAATGTTGGGATCATTTTGTCAGTGCGCAGATTTATGATGCCATCCTGTTCAGCCTACATGTACCATACACAATTCTAGCCTTCTATAGAAAAACAAAAGAAAAATAAAATAAAATAAAAAGAGTAAATTGCATTCCTCTCACCTTAGAGATGCTTTAATTACATTCCTGTCCCCTATGATCTTAAAATATACCTTCTATGTTACTGAAAAGTGATTTTTTGTTACATTTTAGTCCATTTTATTGCGAATGAGCTTTTTGGACATTTTTTCTTTCGAGATGTTTTCTGAAAATTAATGACTAATGTTAACTATCTACTTGACTTTCAACTTTGTGACATTATAAGATAGAATAATGCTTAGAGGAAACTTAAAAGCTAATAATACAGGTTTCAAATTTAATTATAGTTTCTAAGATACTAAAATCAACTGGAAGATGTTTAAAATTATTTAATGGTGACACTAAAAGTTGTAGAAAATGATAAAGTAATAGGGGAGGGAAGTGTAATTTAAACATATCTGCTGGTCGGGGGTAGTAATTTACCCAATGAAATATTACCTTATAGGACACCCATGAGGATTTGAACTGTGATTGCATTTTCTGACCACATTGGCTGAGGTTGTTCTGCAGCAACCACAATTTGAAACTTTTTGCCCACCATTACTATTTATAGTGAAGCAAAGACATGGGTGGGTGGAGCTAGAGTTTTTCTAATGATAGTTTTAGAAAGTAAACATTAAGTCTCCTCAACTTCACAAAACCAATTTATAAGGTGAGGATTGTCTCCACTTATATATTATAATTTAGTCATATCTTTAGTCGATATGATATCTCTAGTCGATAAAACAAAATAGTAATAATAATAATAATTTAATTAGCGTGGAGGGGTGGGGGTCGTGATAATCCCTGAATACAACACTGCCCTCCACCTGAGTAAAGATTTAAATTTGTCCTCATTTTAAAATTTCATGATTACCATAGTGGTTGGTAAAAGATATATTGCTTCTTTTCTTTAACTAGTATTGAATTGAACTTAATATATTCTATTGCTAATGCTATCTGTATTAACTCCTTATATTTCAAATGACATTTTAGTTTACCGCAGAAGTGTTCAGTTCGCAAGTCTTTATTAGAAATGGTGCCTTAGGCCATCATATGTGATTGCTCATTTCTGTAGTCTTCTCTGAATGGGATCCAAAATCATAAGCTCTTAGATAGTGATTTTGTTCCTGTGCAGGAGCTAATGTTTCCTTTCGCCTTGACTGTGAAAAACTTTGAAAAGCTTAGGCACTGGGAGGAGCCACACTTGACTATTGCATTTCTTGGACTCACCTATACAGTACTTTATAGGTAGATCTTCACCTCATTTTTATTATGCTATTGATGGTTGTTGTTTTCCCAGTTACAAGCCAGCATGATGATCATTTGATTTTTATCTTTTCTCTTAATTTTTTAACGAAAGATGAGTATTTATTTACATTTTATTTCTGTAAGACTTCCTTTCTTCATCCACCTAACTGTAATAACAGTTTAGACCTGCAGAAAATGCGAGGACCGTAAAAATGTAATGTAAGCTTTGGTGACAATGAATTTCATGGTGAATAACATTGCTTTGAGAATTTGGTTTTTGACCAAGCCGAAATGACATCATGTGATTAATGTAACCAACCCACTTGGATAAAATTTATTGTTGGTGGTGGTGAACAATAAGTCTTCATAGGTACCAAGGTAGTTTTGGTAATTCGTTTCAAAGTCTTTGTCAATTGTGAGTGGTAACGATGGATAATTTTGGAGATATACAATGTTTCGAGTGGTATGGATATTAAGGGGGGAAAGGCCTGATTATCATGGAAACATGAACATTCTTGGCCTTCAAATTCTTCTTTTTGTTGGTGATATATTGGCTTCCTTACCTTAGGGACTGTAAAGGGTTGCAGCACAAGCTAATTGATGCTCTTGCTAATTGTTTCTGAGCACCTTTTTCTTCCATGTTTGAGCTGATGTTTTAATTTGCCTTTCCAGAAACCTGGTGTCGTATATGTTTCCCATGATGCTGATGGTTTTGGCAGTTGGCATGCTGACAATCAGGGCCCTTAAAGAGCAAGGTCGCCTTGGACGATCTTTTGGTGAACTCACAATACGTGATCAGCCCCCATCCAATACTATACAGAAGATTATCGCAGTTAAAGATGCCATGCGTGATGTTGAGAATTTTATGCAGCAAGTGAATGTCTCCCTCCTCAAAATACGTTCTATTTTACTTTCTGGCCATCCACAGGTATATTACTAAGAGTAGTGAGAAATCTAGTTGTGTCAAATCAGTTTTTTTTATGCTATTTGATATTATTTTGATCTTATTCCTGTTCCGGGGGATATTTACTATGATCTGATACAACAGATTTTGGGATTTTTTTATTTTATTAATTTGCATGATTTTGACGATGTTTAATATGGTTACCTTTTTCAGATAACTACTGAGGTTGCACTGGTACTGATATCTTCTGCAACCATACTCCTCATTGTCCCGTTCAAGTACATCTTTTCCTTTCTTCTCTTGGATATGTTCACAAGGGAGCTTCAGTTTCGGAGAGAAATGGCTCAGAAGTTCATCAAGTTTTTGAGAGAACGGTGGCATACAGTGCCTGCTGCCCCCGTGTCAATTTTACCATTTCAAAATGAAGAAGCTTCTCCCAGATCAGAAATTTACTTGAAAGAAATTGAGGACCAATCAAAATCACAAGGAAGTCAGAGCAGTGGAAAGTCCAGGTAGCTAGTGTTACCAGCAGATAATGTAAATAAGTAAATTTTGTTTCAATTTTTTTGTAAAGTAGGAACCTTTGGATTTGTTATACGGAATGCTTGAGTTGGGTAGTTTTTAGTGTTAACTTTTCTTTTTCTAATGTTGAAGCCGTTCTCCTCAATGTTGGTTCCCCTGAAGAAAATGTAAGATTAATTGCAACAGATAAAACTATATGCCTGGATTTGTAGAGGCTTTTAGACATCTTGGAATAAATTTCGGCTGCACTCAATAGAACTATAGAAGTCAATGATACAACAAAAAGCAAAAAAGAAAAAAAAAAGATTGAAAAGTTATTGGCCGCACCTAATTTTACATTAAACAAAGCTTTTACATGTTCAAAGAAACAGCTTGATATTTACAGGGTTCAGGTGCTGCCACCGAAGATTTTTTTTTAATTAAAAAAACCCTTCTAGGAAAGCCTCGTTATTGCTTAAACAAATAAACATTTTGTTCTAAGCATAAACAAATCATCAGTCAGCGAGAGAACGCAGAGACGAAATCAGAGCGAGAGAGCGCAGAGAGAAAGCAGAGACGAAAGTAAAAACCTAACTATGTCAAAATAACACTACTCATTTACATGAGAGGTTGGTGATCCTGATTCAAGGTTTTGACCAGACTTAGAATAGGTAAAAAAAAAAAAAAGATAAAGAACAGTTTCACAGGTCCAAGTTTTCCCCTTCCGGCCACCACCTTGGGCGAGGAAAAGTGATCCCACAAGCTTCGGCGACTTCAGACAAACTAATACTATCAAGATTTTGCCCCTCTTCATTACTAATCTCTGTGAGAACTCTGAACGCATCAAACACATCTGAAACTTTTTCTTCTTCAGAAACCGGATTCCCTTCGGAATTCTCCACACCCTCTTCTTCCACTTTCTGCGATTGAACTTCGCCTTACGAAAGTTTCGGTTTTTTCACCGGCCCCTCGTCCATTTCAGACAAAGCATCTCTTCGTGCACCGTGCGAGCATTCACCGACGCCCATTTCCGAAAGCCCTAAACCGGAATCCATCCCCAAATCAACAAACCCCTGCGTCCCAGCGTGAACATGGCCTTCTGTGGCGGCCCGCGGCTGGTCACAGAAGGAAGGGAGCGAGATGTTCTCCGGCGGCGTGTGGAAAACGTTTTGGGGAACGGTGTCCGGGGAGTGTTGAGTGTGAGCTCCAACGGAAATTTGGGAATGTGAGAAAAGAAAGTCGTAGGGATCCTGCTGGTGAGTGTTGGAATCCGCCATTTGATTGGCTTCTCACCCGCGCAGAGGAAGAAAGAGCGATGCCTTCACTTCAAAGATTTTTAAGATTATATACATGAGAATGTAATAAAAACTCAATTAAAAATATTTAAATTTACTTTGATTTATTTTATATATTTTAATTTTAGTGTTGAGTTCCGACTTTGCTTGATTTTACAACAGCTCTCTTATTTTAACAAGAATTAAGCATTATTACCACTTGTCTCATTGTTAGATTTGATAATGTATTTTTTTAATCCCCCGTCACCATTAATTATAACCAATTCAAAGTTATTATTTTATACTCCATTCCTTCAAACCTAACATTAAGAGTTATGACTCTGAATCATAGAATTAATATTTACTTCTGTTACAGTACACAGCACTTAATATGAAGGTTTTTGGAAGGTTTTACAAAAGTAATTTTTTTAATGAGAGTTAAAAAAGAAAAGAAAAAGTGTTATGAATAAGTATTAAAAAAATGTGATGATGATGAGAAGAAGCAGGTGAAAAACAGGTCATGAAAGAAGGTGACAGTGCTAAGTATTAAAAAAATATGAATAGTAGTGTCAAAGATTTTCCTTACACAACATACATAATAATGTTTTGGTTTCCACGCCATAGCTTAAACACAGTACGATCCTTACACAACATGCATGCGTCATGCATGCGTCATGCATGCGTCCACCACCACTTTATATCCATACACGATATCAATTTACTACAAATAAGCTTAACTTTGTCAAAAATTTGCTTAATATCTCCATCGATCCTTACTGTAATATAAAACAAAAGATAAAAAAATCTACAAAAACTACTTTGAGTTTAGCTTTTTACCGTTTTATTATTGACCCGTCAATGTGCCTCCAATATAAATCCACTGCACCAAGCTCACTGTGATATACAGTACATAAGACTTGAACTTCAATTCCATGTCAAAGCTTTTACACCTTTTTGTCATGAAGTTCGAAAGGCCCTTGTTATTGCGTGGACGACGGCTATGCTCTCATATGATAAAATTGAATTAAAATTAGAAAAATATATAATTTTTAAATTTTGATAGAAAAATGCGTGTTGAGTCCATTTCATACCAATTACTATTTTGTTATTTTTAACTAATATTTAAAAGAGTTTAAATATGAATCGTCACTATACAATAAAGAAAGCCCTTCGCGAAGGGTCAAATTATTCTATTATTATAATTTTTTTTATTTGCAAATTATGCATATATGATTGCAAGTTATGTATATCTTATTGGATGATTTTTAGACATTAATGATTATTATTGTATTGTTTGTAGTTGGTTCATCTTGGACTCTAGCTTCGGTGAATTTAATTATAAATTTAGGGGTTTCATCACAATATTCGATTCTGCTGAAATAGCACTAAAGTTATCACGTCCAAGAACTAATTTGAGAAATATTTACTTTTGTGGACTTGGAAATATGTTAGGGAGGTAAGCCATAGATAGTCATGCACGAGTCTTATGTTCAATAATAACATGAAGGATAATTATAGGCATAAATCTCTGATATGATTTTGGGAAGGGACTGGATTATTCAATCTATTTTAGGAAATTAAGACAATACCTACAAGACAACATTTTGCATGACAGGCTAAATAGGATATTATGTACCCTATGCTGTGAAATGAAGGAAATTGCAGCCCTTTGTTTTTTTTTTTTTACTACAATATGAAGGAATCGTGAAAGATAATATGTACAAAATTCAAGGAAAATTGGGTACAATATGTATACTCTCATGAGTGAAGGGGTGTTGATACCTAAGTATTGGACAATGATTTTTTGCCGATAAAAAAATAGCAACAAAAAGGGCAATTCCAATAGTAGTAGTATGAAGATCTAGGGCAGGATAATAGTATTTATTTTGTTGTTGTTAGGTTGTTGGTAGATGATAAATGCAGCTGTATTTTATTTGATGATGAGTTGTGCAGCTGTTCTTGGACCACAATTCAAAAGTACTTTCAGAAGATGCATCTGTCATCACCACTTGACCGAATATAAAGCGATTAATTAAGCTCACTTAATTACATAGGCCATGCATGGACGTGATTAATCTCATCTTGGAACACGAGATAATAACTATTTTTAGGACAACATTTATACACTATAACACATAAACTCCAAATTTAATGTAACATTAACTTTATCTTCGGTACATAAGTTTTGTCCAAGTTTGTTTAAGGTAGATGTAATGAAGGCGCGTAAACAAATCCACATCGACAAAACCATTTGAGAAAAAAAAAACAAATATTCCACAAACTCAACCAAATCCTTAACAATTGGTGAGAGACCAAGACATGTTCATAGTTATCACGACCAGGTTACGTGACATGTTTGAGAATTTCAATTTAACAAAAAGAATGAATGGGAAGAAGAATATGGTAACATAAATAGGGCAATCCTAGGAAGAAGCAATCACTTATGAGTGTGATTGGAACAAAAGAAGGGCTTGGAAGGTTTATTCTTCTTGGAGGATGCACCGTAACTCTTCTTGTGAAAGTCTACGAAGAGAACGAGAAGAGAGGCGTAGAAGGCGACGTTGAAGGTCCAACCCCAGACGCCGGAGCAGCCGGAACCGGTGAAGTGGTAGTAGAGCATGACACCGAGAACAAGGAAGCTGGAGTAGAACTGCAAGATCTGAACGTTGGTGACGAGCTTCTTCCAGGTGGGGCGCACCCCGAGTGCGCAGGATAAGTAGTAGGCGTACATTAGGACATGCACGGAGGCGTTGGTGAAGAGGACGGCGGGGAAGAGGGTCTGGGAGGTTTGGAGCCAGATGTAGCACATGATGACGACGGTGGAGTGGTGGTAGACGTGGAGGAAGGTGAGGCGTTGGATGGAGTTGCTGAGGATGATGAGGAGGGTGTCGGCGAACTCGAGGATCTTGGAGAGGTAGAAGATGTAGGCCCAGAAGAAGAGAGGGCCGGTGGGCTTGGTGTGGGGAGGGAAGCAGATGATCCAGTGGAGGTGAGGTGCATGGTAGAGGGTGGAGAGGAGGCAGCCAAGAGCCATGATGAAGGAGAGGAGGAGGAGGAAGATGTTGTGGAGGGCTGAGATGGTTTTGATGAACTGTGGGGATATGGATGAGGATATGATCCTGTGAGGGAGAATGAAGGTGGAGAAAAGGTAAGAGAGAATGGTGAAGAAGAGGAAGTGTGGTGAGGAGCCAAGGGTTTTACCTGGTGTCCATGAGAAGTTTCTTATGGTGGGATGGTTCACCAACCAGTACTCCAAATCCAACCCTGATAACATTTTCTCAAACACAACACAACCCTAGCTACCTAGTAAGAGAGATCTTGTTTCAAATGCAAAATATTTGGAAGAGGAAAAGCTGTTATGTATGGAAATGTGAACAGTGATGATATAGTGATGGGATGGTACAGCTAGGTAAGTATTGTGTGTTTTATTAGTGAGAGAGAAAATTCATTTCCTAAGGTTTTAAGTTGCTCAATAAATGTTGCAATCTGAGCACAAGCAAATAATGCATGGCCTTACTGTGACTCATGCAGCATGAGATCTTGACCATTCAAAAATAATAATAATGATAATAATAACATAAAAGAATAAAAAAAAAGGTGAGATTTTAACACTTGGAATGATCCAAGTGTTTTTCAGACAAGAGACCTACTCTAATCACTACTCAGTGCAGCCAGTGTGACAGTGAAGCTTCATGACCGATGCGAGGTGGCCATTTCGTAGTTTTGAGGTTTGACAATTTTATCAATCATATAAAAATAAATTTTTGTATTTATAAAAAAAATAAAAGATAAAACAGTGAGTATCAAATGGGTATAAAAATGTTGTTGGATGTTAAAATATTATGTTCTTTGTTTCTTTATTTTGAGATATTTTTTCATACAACTTTTTCCCTTATTAGATTTTACATATCTCTCTCACGTTACCAACTTATTATTTATTTTCTCTAAGTAAACAATTTTTTATCAACTAATTAACTATCCCAACTTAAACTCACAACACTTCTCTTCTTTATTAGATTATTAGAAGGCAAAAGTTTAACTGGGAGATTTTGATTAAGTATCTACATTTACTAACTAAATTGTTTCAAGAGAATTTTTCCTAAACTTTTCATTTGTGTTAATCAACCTTCAGTACAAAAATATTGGAAATTAATTTCAAATTAGTGGGACAAAGTGGACGTTAGTAAAGTGATTTAAATATATGCTGGATGCAAGCTACTTTTAATAAAAAAAAGTTTAAAAAAATTAAATATTTATGCTGGCCTATAAAAATGAATTTTTAAATAGGTTAAGCTAATGCTAAAGGTAGGTGAAAAACATATGATTACTCACGGCATTTTACTTTACTTTTCCTCGTACTCTTTATTTTCACTTTTCCTCTCATTCTTCACTATTATGTTTTTCTAATGCTTTTAATTTACTATTCTCCTTTGTGCAAAGTAGTTTATAAGCATAGAATTTTGTGGTCTTGAAAGGATTCGTGGTGTTATAGTGTCATTAGAAGCATTCGTGGTGGTTGCGTGGTGTCATCAGAACAATTCAGTCTCCTTGCTTAGACAAGGGGTTATAGCAATTAATCTCCTTTGATTATATATGTTATTTTAATTTGGTAATAAACAAAATCCTAATATGTTGAATTAGTAATAACTGTTGAAACTTTGAAATATGTTGTTATCTGCAATCGATTTTATTATAAGAAATTTGAATAAGATCAATAACAATTTTGTTGAGAAGATTTTCACGTACTTTTCAATTTTATAGGTTTTTTTTCTCACTTTAATATTAAAACATTATTGTAAACAATGTATACGTGTATTGTGTATTATCGTTTATGCATTATGGAACTGGTGTTCAATGATTCAAAGTTTATTTTATTTCGTTTTTTGGTATATTTGATATTATTTGTCGTGTGATTTGTAACGATGTTAATTGATTATTCTGGTTGTGTGCAACTGCAAACTGGTTAGGGTGACATTAATAACTTTATAGTGACATGAATTTCTTTTCTTTTATGTTATTCTCAGACAACTTTAAAAACTTATATATTTTCTTGTAATGATTGTAACAATGTGTTTTTATTAAAGAAAGAAAACATAAAAGATGCATGTAAGTTTCTGTTTTTGATTGAATAGTAATAAATAGGGTTCGTGATACTCATTATAATATAGTTTGTTTGAGAAAGCAGAAAGGAAAAGAGAGAATTTAAATTTGAAATGATGATCTGCATCTACCAGCTAACAACATTGATTAGTTGGTGAATAGAACAGCGGACGTGGACGAAAATGGGGCGGGGCAGGAGGTAGAGGTAGGTGTCTCCCTTTATGTTTTTGAAAGAGATAGACAGTGTATTTACTCAATAATAGTACTACTGGCTTGCTGGGTTGCAGAATCAAATCAAGAAAAATTACAAGTTTTAATGGAAAAAAGGCAACATATTTTGCACTGTCAGTTAATTGGTAGTACAAGATATCTGATGATGGATCATGCAGAGAGAGTAAAATGTGTAGCAGTATACTATTTCAAATTCTATTGAATCACTGCAGATCAAAATGGTTTTATGGTACTTTTATCTTCTAGTAGCATAATGTACGTAAATAAACGTTTGAAAATGGTTGTTTCCTACAGGGTGTATGAAATAACCAAAATAGAGGGTTGCAGAGGAAAGATATGTTACAGAAATGGAGCACAGAAGAGAAGAATCTTGTGAGCGTGGGATTGGTTTGTGTGTTGGTAGGGCAGTGGTAGGGTTGTAGGGTGGGCTAAAGCTTTTCCAACAGTAACATTAATGTTTTAATAAATTGATTTGAGTGACATTTTCAAGAAGATATGAAGAAGTAGATTCGATTATTTGAAATAAGATATACGATGTGAGATTTTAATATAAAGTTTATAAATAATATGATAAATGTGATTAATATTTTAAATTTTTTAGATTCATAAAATTGTAAGATGAGAAATTTATCTCTATTTTTTAACATAAATATGAATTAGTGAGAAAATATATTTTTATTTTTATACAAATCTCATCTCCTTTTTTTTTTTTTTTATTTTTTAACTTTTTTGCAACTATGTCTTTTCATATCTCATCAAATAATTTTATCTAAACAAATTTAATTTCCCTCAAGTCTCTACACATCTATAATAAACAATATCATCCAAATATACCACATCCAACCCTAACTTCCCAACCAACTCTTTGTTATAAATAGACAAATTTTAAGGTAGGAATATACTATCCTAAAAATCACAATCGTATTCAAACTCAAACATCACATTTTGGTTCGGTTTTATTTAATTTAGCATTAATTTTTAAATCAAACTCTGTATACAAAATTTTATGTTTGGTTCAAATACTTGTTAAAGATAATCAAACATATAGTAAACATCTTTACTGTATGATGATGCAACACCTCCAAAAACAAAACATTAATAATATAGAAAGATATAAATTTGTTGTATATATAGCTTCCGAATACATTAAATCCGAAAATAAAATAAAAAGCCTATATATTTATTTACTTTGTACTTATATTATATTTAAAAGTATTTCACACTCTCTAAGTTTACATATAAATCTCATTCTCAATTTCTCCCCTTATAATACTTACATTTTCTCCCCTTATAAAACATATACTTACAATTCATAACAAAAATAACCCAAAAGAAATATTTTTAAAAATAAAATATAAAATATCATTTTGAGTTCCAGTTGTGCTCTATAAGTTATAAACCCTCTTACTTATCTGTCAATAGATTTTATTTGTATTATTTTATAAACTTAAATATATCTCTAATTATATAAAATGCTCAAATTATGAATTCGTCTCCATTAAATAAAATTTGTATTCGTTTATCAAAATTGAAAAATATTTTTTTACATTAATAAATATAAAAAAATCAAGTGACTATTTTAATTGAAATCTACTGGTATTTATAATATATGTTAACACGTAACATTTTTTTAAAATACTTAAGATAAATATTATTTTATCTTAAAAGTAATATTAATATCAAAATTAAAATTCATTTTATTTTACCTGTACTGAAATCACGTTTAAATCTATTTTGTATTCATTTTATATTTATTTAATGTTTTTTAAATGGCATTTATATTTGCATGACTGTCAATTTTAAAAAAATAAAGAAAACTGATGGTGTATTTAATTAAGAGGGTAGAGGATGATGAAATGTAAGTAGGTTGTGGGATGGAGAGAAAAACAAATTATTTTAAAAATTATGAAATTTATTGTGTTAGTTATTATTATATATTTTTATTTCTTTATAAGACTTCGTATAAGGAATATATAAGATCTTAAAAATAATGTGACATAATATGATCCACAAAAATTAAGATTCCATGTTCCTGAGATGTCTTTAAACAATTTTAACTTATCTTTTTATAAAATTATGAAATGTTAATTTCTACAACATTTTATCTATTATTTTCTAAATTATTGTACATGAAAGATCAATTTATCCCATGTTTAACAAATTTAACTAGAATGCTTATAATCAGTATAATACAATCCAAAATATATTTATCTTCAAATACGATATAATCAAGATAATTGTTTTAGTTGTGATATGAATTTAATTGGAACATAATGATAATTTATTCTTACTTAACCTAATTCTTAGATTAACTAGTTAAAAATTTATTTATTTTAAACTAATTTATATTACTAAAGTTGTTAAAATTTAGTAGTGAGTCATAGTTTATCCTGATCAAATATTAATTCAATACTAAAGAATTGATTTTGATATATTTAGGTCGATCTTTCATGTTATAAGGTCAATCTTATATAATTAGAAATGATAATGTGAGATCAATTATGGGGTTAACTTTACAAAAAACACACAAAAAAAAAGTGAGACGGATTGAAATATTTAATCCCATTAATCTTTATAAACTCTCTCTACATAATCTATAATTTCTTCCCACAACTTGCACTAATTTTTTCAATCATTTATTGTCGTTTAATAACATTTTTACTATGAATATAACTAAATATTTTCTTAAATTATTTCATTAACATAAATACTTTTACAAGTAAAAATCTATATTTTATTCCATGATTTGCTATAACATATATTTTTATTATATTTCCTTGTTCATTTACTGTAAGTAATGCATAATTAATTTTACTCAAATTTGACATTAAAAAATGATAACAGATTTTGTTAATTATTAACCAGCAAAATCTGTTAACTAGTAAATTTTATGTGGGTCATTCCGTTTCAACCCATTTTTATAAATAAAATCAGAGTACATGAACCCACATTCTATGTATAATCACTAAGCCAAGAAGTTTTTAACTATGAAAATTAAGTTAATCACGTGTTTATAAGTAGAAGTATAAGTGAATCACCCCGAACCTATAAATTCGCCAAACCCAGCTAAAGTTTTATGAGTTGAATTAAGTGAACGCATTTAATTGGATTTTTTTTTAATACACTCAATCAAAATAAAGTAAAGCATTCATAAATTTTAAATCCAATAAACTGAACCCAAGTATCTAATAAATATATAATAAGATATTACTGTATTAATAAATTTAATATAAAAACTAATTTTAAGTTTTAATAAATTTGCTTAAGTATTATAAATATTCTCATTACCTTACAAAATTAAGCACTCGAAATATTTTTTCATACACTTTTTAGGAAGTGGTAATTGTTGTAACTAAACTTGATGATCTCAGCCCAAGAGCTGGGTTGCTAAAATTAATTAAATTCATTGGATTAAGAGAACGATTAGACAAAATTTGATTTAATGTAGGTTACTTTGAAGAATTTGTCCAAGCTACCACCTTAGTCAAAACTCATATTTTTCATTGATTTTATCAGGTATGACGTGCAATTATAACGCTTGATTCTAGCAGCTCTCATATCTCAAAAACATGGTCTAAGATCAAAGGTTGCATTTTTTTAAACCTTCCCAAAGATTAAAGAGAAGGGCTGGTTAAGTCCGAATCACCCATAAAATAGCAAAATAATACATTTATCCAAAAACATCATATAAACATGATAAAATAACCAATATCAACATAATATAGTAGCTTAAATTGGTGAAAAATAACACGTTGAAAACAATACGAATTGATTCCGTTTTAAATCTATGAAGTTTAAGGATGTATCTGATTTCAGTCTTTAATTTTTTTTAGTTTTCAAATTTGAAGAAGTATTTTACTCTCTAGACACTAATTTTTTTTTAACTGTTATTATTCTTTATACAATAAATTTAACAGACTAATAGTATTCATTGCAATTTAACAGACTAAAATACCTTTGAATTTAATATTCAAAACTAAATTCACTGCAAATTTAAAAATTTAAATAAACTAATAACATAACTAAGTGAAGAAACAAAAGATGACAGTATGAATCAAAACTCAAATTTTCAAGCACAATGTTTCAAAAATAGAGATTTTTAAGATGGAGTCCTACCATCATAGACAAGAAACACCAAATAAAGACACAAATTTTGAAGATTTGTGTTCAAACAGAAAACTTTTCCCTTTCCAAAGGTAGCTTCTTGAAGTCTTAGTTTTTATCAAGATATTTCGCCGCAAAAGTGGAGTCCAACATCCATTCGGATGGTAGAACCAGGAAGGAGAATGAGACTTATATGACTGGTATGAGAATATAAACGGTTATTGTAGCAGTAACAAATGTTGTTCAATGTAGACAAAAAAGCTTGATCAGTTGAATTGTAAGGCAAGAGTAAGAAAATGAAACAAAGCAGTGTGATTGAAATGCAACAAATAATTATCTCGCGTCTTACTGATCAGGAGTCCTTGTTAAGGATGCGTTTGTGGGTGGTGTTCTTCCTCTTAGCATAACTCTTGAGATGAAAATCAACAAAAAGAGCCAAAAGAGAGGCGTTGAAGAGGGCATTGAAGGACCAGCCCCAAATTCCGGAGCAGCCAGAGGTGAAGTGGTAGTGGAGCATAAGGGCAGAAATAGCGAAGCTGAAGAGGAACTGGAGAATCTGGCAGTTGGTGACGGCGCGCTTCCAGGAGGGGCGGAAGGAGAGGGCGGTGAGGAAGTAGTAGGCGTACATGATGACGTGGACGGAGGCGTTGGTGAGGAGGGCGACGGGGAAGAGGGACTGGGAGGTTTGAAGCCAGAGGTAGGACATGAGGAGGACGGTGGAGTGGTGATAAACGTGGAGGAAGGAGAGGCGTCGGGTTGAGCGGGAGAGGATGATGAAGAGGGTGTCAAGGAATTCCAGGATTTTGGAGAGGTAGAAGACGTAGGCCCAGAAGAAGAGGGGCCCGGTGGGGGGTGTGGCGGGTGGGAAGCAGATGGCCCAGCGGAGGTGGGGGGTGTGGGTGAGGAGGGTGGTGGCGCAGCCCAGGAGCATGAGGAGGGAGAAGAGGAAGAGGGTGAGGTTGTGGAGGGCGGTGATGGGCTTGAGGAGGTGGGGAGGGAAGGGTGGGAGAGGGAGGTGGGTGAGGAGGAGAGTGAGTGAGAGGTAGGTGATGATGGATAGGGAGAGGAAGAGAGGGGAGGAGAAAGGGGTGTGAGGAGGGTTCCATTCGAAGTTCAGGATGCTTGGCTGGTACACCACCCACCACTCCACCACTGACATCAAACCCATTCTGGATAATGCTCAACCAATTTACCTTTCTCTTCTCTTTCATATATAACTGCTTTAATTCAACAGTAACTCCCCGGCCCCCTCACTTCCTTCCCCTTCTTTCACACTTACCCTCCTCTGTTTTTCTATTATTTCACATTATTGCATTTTGAACTCCCATTTCTGCGTTGTGTAAAGCTCTCTGATTCTACTTTCCAGATGTTTCTCCTATTTGTCGTTAGACTTACCTCGATGTACAATTTTATGACCATTTGTTTTTTCTTCATGTGATCAAAGACTAGGAAGATTCTTAGGAGTTCAGAACATACGTTCGTGAAACTACACAATTTATAAAACTCGAATCATGAATTCATTGAGATAGGATCACTGACTAGAGACGAGCATAAGAACTATATTTTTGCCTGAATTGATCTTTACATACGTAGTAGGATTTTCGACCGTGGTGAAAAAAAAAAAATACTAGCTCTACTTTATTTAATAGATTCAAAATATATAGTACAGAATCAGATAGCAAAATAGAAAGGATGAATATAAGAATTCCTAACAAAATTTAGGAACAAAACCCTCATCAAATCCCAGCTAATGTGATCGAAAAATGTTGGTCCACTAATTACCCCCAGACTTAGTATGGAGTAGCCAGTGAAACCGCCCAAGGATACTCCATAAGTGACAGAGCAAAATTGGACAACGACTACGTTTAAATCAGAACAAATTAAGCAGAACTCGCTGAAACCTTTTTCCGAACAACCCTTTTTCGCCGAGGTTTAGGAGCTGAAGATTCAGCACCTGCCCCGTCTGCATTCCCTTGTTTAATGCCCAGGAGCCCAAGCCCAGAAACAACTGCATTCTTTGATATAAACCATTTTGAGGATGGCTTTTCTACATTCTCAGAAGTCCTGTTGTACACTTTCAATAGGTCATCCGACTGAGCCAGTGGATCTGCCTCAACTCCAAGCCATGCACGCTTTGAAGTCTCTCCTAATTGAACGTTCAAGACCCTGCATAAAATTTGGAATAAATTTTCAAAAAACAGCTTCTAAAATAATTTCTCCCACTACCATGTAACTTACGTTAAAACAAAATGATAAATGGATTCAACATCATTGGTGAACAACTTGTTCAATAGAGAAAAAACCACACCTGAATGCTGTGCTGAAGAACAGGGCAACTCCAATAACATCAAAATGGGTCATCATTGCTCTATCAAACCCACATAACAGTTGATATCTAAGGTTAGCATAAATTCCCAGAAAAGCACCGTAACCAAGCGCATTACTGCTCACACTTGGGACTGTCACAGATAATCTGCAGGCGCAACATAAGCAAGGATAAAATTAATAATCAGCACTCCTAATTTGACCAGTCGTGGGTAAAACTCAAGGATTAATTAAAATATTAAATGAATTTAAATGCTATTAAAAATAAGGTCGGGTTTCAACCCCACACACCTTCCCTCCTTTTTACTGGCCAAAGTGTTTGACAATGCACCTTGTACTGCACCAGCACTCAAACCAACCATGCACAACTCAGCAGCCTTGAACAAAAAGCATTGGATTCTCTTTTGCAAGTCAAATTCCCTGAGTGGATAGCTCTTTTCAAATATGTTGTTTGGAAGCTTCTGCAATGTATTTTGTAAATCAAACCGAAATGTGTTCCCATATGATCGACAAGGAGCAAGGGACCAAACAACTAGTGCATTGCATGCTGCTGCCGTCAGCACGTTCGTAAGTGCGAGATCCCATTCCTGCTTTATCCTAGATTCAATTTGAAGTTAACAATTATTACTCTAATTCATCATTAAGAATACCAGAAACACTTCCAAACCATTTTAAATGCATAACACACCTATGTTTCCGATTCTTTAACTCCCACCACAATGAGCAACCTACTGTTGCTACCTCCTCCAATACAAACCTATACAAGAATGCAGGATCTGCAAGCAACCTGCACAATAAAAGATGAATATATGAGATAGCAGTGTATTACAAAGATACACTCCAAAACGAAAACTAAAGTTCAATAGATTTGATGGGGACGAGGGGGGAAGGGGAAAAAACCTTAGTTCTAAGAGCAAAAGTATTCTTCCAACTCAAACTCATTCTATGAAATAAAATAATAATTGGGGCCAACACTACTGCAAATTAAACTCTAGCTAATAATCTGAACTAAAATAGAATCCCTAATGATAAAGTCAAATTAAAATCGTAATGATTCAGAAGAACACATATTTGAAGTTACCTGCCAATGAAAGACCTTGATAGTGTTTGAGGCAGTGTTCGGGAAATAAACCTACTGGTGGTTGGCCTCGCATTGATTGCGAGAAATTTTACCATTTGAGCTGAACTAACCAACCCCTAAACAACAAATTTCAGTCAGTATGCAGCCCGATTCATAATGGACTAAACAAGTAAAAATAAACTTAAAATTATGGCACCATTTCATAAGCTTGCCGAAGCCCCGCAGGTAAATCCATCATAGTCCTTTGCCACTCATTTAACACAGCATCCACAAACTTTCGGTCAAATAACTACAACAAAGACAGAATGAGTTTCATTTCTTGAGGAAACATCAAATGAAAGCCATGAAAAGTTGTATGTTTCACAAAGGGGGAAATCCTATTATATAAAATGAACAATATTTCTAACCTCTTCAAAAAGTATTCGTCTCCTAAACAAGCCACCCTCATCTCCCTCGTCACCTTCATCAAAGTCATCAAAGTAATCATCGTCATCACCATCATCATCGCCTCCATCACCACCACCATGATTGATTTTCTTTCCAATATCTCCACCACCTCCCCCAACGTCTAGCTGCAAACAAAAGGGCAAAAATGAATTTCCAAATGCTAACAACAATAAATCTCATTCCACTAAGTGAGGTCAGCTAAATGGACTACACAATACCATTGGTATCAGTTTAAAATTAAATTTTTGGAGAGTATTATTGAATTTACATTAAAAGGGATCCTGCATAGCATCACCTATTGACCAGTCTTGTCCTGTATAGACTTTCATTACAAGTTAATAAATTAAGGACATAACGTAGAAGGAAGAATGGGGACATTTTCTCTCTATATAACTTTCTGGTCAGAAGATTGTGCACCTGAAATTAAAATATTAATTGGAGATGCAAAGAGAGGGGCTTAGAACGAAAGATTGAAACTCAAAAATTTGCTAAGAATGAAGAAACAAGCCTAATGTTAATGCGGTTTTGTAGCTGACATAATTATGAAAAATTAGCTTTCGTGGGAGTTTGTACAAGCTTCCAATAAATATACCACCGATAATGTCTGGGAGTAAATAATTCAATTAAGGTAGCTATTGAGCCATACCGCATTGTTCTTTGCTCTAGAACTAGCAACATTCATGGTAATCAGAATCGAGCTTCATCGCAGAGAAGCACACAATTCAGCAAATCTATTGTGGATGGGCGAGTACATCCATGGACAGAATTGGAAATTTTCAAAATCGGAAGAGGCGTTGCACAAGAACATTAAGTTGTGGAATCGTGCATTTTGCTTTCTCTTTAAGGGCTTCTAAATGCTTAAGCCCATGAAATCCAATCCCCAAATCCCAAATAATGAAAACACACCCTATCTACATCTTCTCAACTTCACATAAACGTTCCCCATACTCTGTTGCAAAACCACCACAACCAGAGCTCCCCTCCACTGCATCAGACCCTCTTCTGGCCCATGCGCAACACCTCTCTGCCTTTGTGCAGTTTTCTCTGCCTATTTGTGTGAGATACTGCTCTGTTTAATATGTTAAGTGGTTCTGGAGTTGCAACCAGCCCGTCTCTAAATAAAATTTGATGATGATAGCTAATTCATTATCTGATGTTCACGTCATGTGTTTTGTATCAGGAGTAGGCACTAAAAACTAATGCAGTATTATAAGATGTTTTGTTTCATTGCTTGTCATGAATTCTATATTAGGGGGACTTAGTTATTGACTCTCTTATGCTTATAAATCTATAATTATAAATTTAAGCTCAGTTAAGTATTTGATGTGTTAAAATGGTTTTTCTCTCTTATTTTACTAAGTTAGATTCATGAATAGGAATTTATATGCAAATGCATAAATATTAATATAATAAATCTTGTCCACGACCATGATTTTGTTAAAGTATTTGCAACCCCAACTGCGGCCGCATTTTCTTTCCCATACTAACCAATAAACACAATGAAACCGCATCCATGATTGATTTAAAACCCTGGTAATCGGTAATCCTTTATGGCAACAATGTTATTATCGCATAAAAGTTCAATCCAATCTCAATTTAGACTTAAGAAGGGTCCACAACACCTTCAGTATTCTCAATAACATGCTAGCATATATCTAATTTCTTCAGTCACACTTTCCACTAGTAACTACAGAAATGATAAACACCGTTACACAACTAACAAAATATAAAAAAAATAAACAAATGATACTTTCTCTTATGCTGATAGCCCTGAAACAAGCACTGGACACGTTATTTCTCATGCGAATATTTTTCCACCTGATAAATACAACAAATAAAAACAAGTATACTTCTCGCAAATTTAACTATAAACACGGAAAAGCCATAACTAGAGTATCCACCGGTTCACTACAAATTTCAGAAGAAAACCCTAATTTAGTGACTAAAAATAGAGAGAGGAGTTACCTCGGGGCTAGACATGGTTTGCTTTTGGGACAAATCGAGTTTGGATTTCTCCAGGGTGACGGCGCCGAGCGAGCCGTACTGGCCCCCCTTCATAGAGACAGGCTCGGAAGCGATGGGCGCGTTGAAGCAACGCTCCAAGTGAGCGGTGGAGTCGGTTTCAACGTGGGCGGTAATTTTGAGGCCCGAGATATTCCTGATGTCGGAGGACGAAGAGGATCGAATGAGGACAGGGCGGCGCGTGTGGTAGAGCGTGGGAAGCATGGGAACGGGGTTAGGTGAGGATTTAGCCCCGACATGGTTAATCTTGAATTGAGAGAGTGCAGGAAGCATGTTTGTAGCGAGAGAGACAGAAGAATGACCTAAAAGTGAAGAACAACAAGTTCTATGAACAAATTGTTCTTCTCATAATTTTGATTGAAGCGATTGAAGAAGAAGAAGAAGAAGAAGAAGAAGAAGAAAATGAAGAAGAATGAAAGAAGAAGATGAAGAAGAGAAGGAAGAGAACAACCCAATCCGAAACCCAATTGTTATTTGTAAACCCACTGAGTTCACTCGTCTCCACTCGGCCGCCTTCACCTTCCTTTAATCATTCTCCTCAACCACAAATTTTCTTACACATCCAATTTTCTAACCCTTCAAATCCCTTCTGTTAAAATATTAACCTAATTTTAAAATTATATTTTTAATGTCTCTTTACAACACCTTTTATTTTAACAACAATAATGAATTTACTTTAAAACCATATCTTTTATTTTATTGGAAATATGCAATACATTTTTTTCCGTTATTACTGAATTGGATTCCAACAATATTGCGATAATTATTGTTTTTTATGTTTTCAATCTAATCTTATTTTACAAATTAAAATTGTGAGTTACTAAAATTTAATAAGAATGTTTTATTGTCTATGGAATATTTTAGGTCTTGTTTACTACACTGGTTACAAATTAAAAAATAAAGTTTCATGAAACATGGTATAAAAATGTATTTTAAAGTTGTAAAAAATACATTTTTTTAACATCGTAATAAAAAAATGTATTTTAATTATTTAATCATAATATTTAGAACATGATTAATATTTATTAATTTTGATAAAAAGTTAAAGAAAAATATTACCAGTATATATATATATATATATATATATATATATATATATA
>Ga0209489_102096_pt1 | contig 40899 bp, 13 predicted proteins | sample SiratrowhiteBW_FD_187527 | JGI IMG/M metagenome (GOLD analysis project Ga0209489, IMG submission 187527) | Root nodule microbial communities of legume samples collected from California, USA - Siratro white BW (SPAdes) (version 2) | ecosystem: Host-associated > Plants > Roots > Nodule | place...
GTAGGCATAGTGTTTTCAGGAAAGAAAACATCTGTGCTGAGAAATAGGATGTGCATTGTCTAAGGATCTGGTTTAACGATTGATATCCTGACTCTACTAGTAATAGGAATCAAATAGATGAATATTACTAGGTGGTGAGAGTCGAAGGAGGTTCATATGACTGAAACTGCAACATGAAAAAGGGTTGGTCAGGACAGTCATATGGATTAACCCTGTCATATGAGATTAATGGTGATGAGATGAGACACACAAATTGGGGTAGTATGACAGGTGCATATCTCGGGGTCTATTCAATGCACGAGTCTTCCGGAAGTAGATCGATTCTGTCTATATTATATGATGTCTTGAGTTGAATGATAGATGTTGTCAATTGATTGTTATGTGTTAAATGATGTATAGTTGTGATTATTTGAGATTAATTGAGATATTTTGAATTACTAGCTTTCCCTTTTTTGTTTGTGGTGTGTGTTTGTTTCTACTACGATGATCGTGTTATATACGGGAGCATGTAATATTACAGATGGTACTGTGGAAGGTGCTCTTGAATAAGCCAGTTGCAGCCTTAAAAGCTTTTTGAAAAACAAAAATCTTATTTTGTTTATATGTATATATGTGTAAATATAATTAGTTATGTTTTAATTCCCTATGAAGAAGGAAATCTTTTGAATACAATGTTAGTGATTAGTCGATATAAATATCTTTATTATACATTATGTTTTAACTACTGTTTTGGATAGATTAGTATTTATAGATAATTTTTTTTTGGTGTTACAATGATATCCACGATTTACCCATATCCAAAAAAAATAAAAAAATATGCATCATTTCAAGAATTTAAAAAATAAAATTACATCAGTTTAAAAAATTTGCCTTATATAATCATTATACGAGTATTTTTATCATATCTTATATTTATATTTCATGTTTTTTAAAAGATTAGTATTAAGCATGTTTCAATAGATAATAATACTTAACTCATTAAAATCATAAAAGCTATAATCCCCCGTTATAATTAGTTAGAAGGTGATAAATTTGTAAGTAAAGTAGAACTTTATACATTGATTATAATTTCAATTAACATAAAAAGTATTTTTATATGTATATACTTTTGTGATAAATCATTTTGGCTCATTTGTTTGCTTGCCTTTGCCCGAGATGCACTGTTATAAGTAGGTATGAAAACTCTTTTCTTTAGTATATATTTCTGTATTTGTCCACATTGATCTAATTTTATTATCTTGTTTTATAAATATCATTTTAGGGAAAAAACTGTGATAAAATTATCAAATAAATAATTATTTATAGGTGATTTAGGATTTTTGAGTAGCTATTCTTATTGGAGTTGGTAAAAAGATTTCAGATAGATATCAAACTAAAAGAGAAGTCATAAGTATCAAATTTATAGTTTGTGAAAAAATGGAATGATTTAGACGGAATGCAATACTGTGTGCTTTAATTAATTGCATAATATCGCCAACCAAATATTGTTTGAATCGTGAATTGAGTAAAAAAAATTCATAATTTCGTAAATAAATTATTTGATGTTTATCCTATTTAAAATTATTTTTTAAGAAATTTTCGAACGAAATCTAGTATTTATCACGCGTAGATACCCAAAAGTTATCCAAAATAGTTATTTAATTTTATTTAAAACCAAAAAATATTATTTATTGAAAAAGTTTGTTTAATGTATAATATGCATGTCTTTAAACATATAAAAACATATAAGTAGTTATACATATGGTAGCATATAGATTTTTATAATCTTTTTAAATGTGTGATAATGTGTTGACTTCTATACACTTTATTAGTGTTTTATATGTTGTTTAGCATTATTTATGAATTTCTGATATTTACATATTTAATATTTATATATTTTAAATTTTGATATTACTATATGCTTTAATTTTTATGCAAGAAAAATGAATATAGGTATAATTTCCTTTAATATCTAATTTTTAGTATCAATTATTTCTATGTCATTAGTATTGTATTATAAATCTTCATACTCATTTTATTTTATATTTTATAATAATTATTATTGAAGATTTTACGTTAATAAGATATAAGATCTTTTAATAGTTTATAAAATAGATTAAAATTTAAACTAAATTTAAAACTCAATTTCTCATATAATATTAAAACTTATTTCAATAAAATTGTTGAATCTATCAAATTATCTGTTATCATGTTATTATTGAATTATTTTTATATATAAGTTTTACGTTTCAGGATCCTTACCAATTTTATTGAAATGAATATCATATAAGTTTTACGTTTCAGGATCTTTACCAATTTTATTGAAATAAATATCAGGATCTTTACCAATTTTATTGAAATAAATATCAAAAGTGACTTATTTGAAATCAAAATTTACATATTGTTTATATATGTATATCAGTTTTTCAACTAACATAAAATATAAAAAAATCCACCATAAAAAAAAATCTTTGTTACAGTAGATTTAATGGAAAATTATTAACAATCTCTTAAATTTAGTTCTCAAAACTCATGTCCGAAGCTGAATAAAGTTTAGTATTATGTTCAATTTCTAAACTTTCATTAAACTATTGTATTTATTTTAAATTTTTTAATTTTACTATTTATTATTTTTTTCTTTTCTATTTTTCTCGTTTTTGCTAAAGTACTTACATGTCACGCAGTGCTAAAATTTACAAAATATTTAAGATGCAATCGGGGCTAAAGCTAGTAGTACTTACTTATAGGCATTGCTTCATAAATGAGGATAAAATAAAGTGATTTTTTTTTTTCGTCGTTCTTAAAAATGAGGTAACTTATTTATAGGCATAAATTTGGTATTCAAATATATATTAATGTACGAATTTTAAAGTCATACCTTTTAAGGAAATATGACAACTACTCATGAATATCGTAATTACCCTTTGAATATATACTATTTGAGAATAAGTTTCATTACAACTTTATTAGGGAAAAATTTGTGGGGCAGAAATTCCATTAAAAGCAAACAAGTACAACCTTTATATAAAATAATGTCATTTTTTTTTTAATTTGTAGAGGTGGGAATAAACTCTCTCTTGTAAGTCAATGAATTCTTTAAAAGGGTTTTTATCTGATTCATAAAAGTCAGTGACTAAACTAATTAACGTACAAGGTCCAATAATAACACGCAAATTACAGTTTTTTAAAATAAAGTCTTTCAAAGTATAAGAAAGATATATTTTTTTAAATATTTTCAACTAAAATCTATCAAACTAAATATATTATGTTACTCACATTTCTAATCAAAATATGTCAATATTTATAATATTAAAATTAGCACTTTCGAAATTAAAAATTAAGATATTTTATAAAATACTTAATCAATTTTACAAATAAGTTACCTATATTAAAAAAGTGAGTTTAAATATAATTTATTTCACAAAAATAATTTTTAAGATAAAAATTGTCATCACTTATATATTTTAAATTAATCTTACTTTTAGTTGTGTGGATCTCCATTACACCTCTTATGTTTAAGATACATAAAAACATAATATTAAATATTTATAAATGATGTAATAAAAATACAATAATTATAATTATAACATAATAATGTCAAATAACTTAACTAAAATAGTAAAGTTAGGATTAACTACAGGTAAATAATGTAAACTATATTTAATAGATGTTCAACATTAACTCAAATTAAATTTGTTTCACAAACCCATTATTCACAACATTATACTTTATATATCTTGATCTTTTAATATATTATTAATGTTAACCCCGTTTATATTTTTAAGGCTAAGTAAAAAGATTTATTGAATAATAATAATAATATATAATTTGGAAATGGGGATATTTTGGTAAAGCCATGTGATATTTTTTACTATATAATATTCTAAAATATAATCCTATTTTTTTTTTTACTTTTTCCTTTTTATTTTGTTTTAATATATCTTTTATTTTGAGTTCTTATATAATTATATTTTTTACCTTCATTCTATCAATTCTTTTAATGAGACTAATTTAAAATGAACAAAATATTTTAGAATTTAAAATAAAATAACAGTAGTTTGGTTAAAATAAAATGACAAAGATGTTAAGCATTATGTGGACCTGTATCAGTAGTTCTGTCAATAACTATTTTGTCCTTAATTAAATCCGGATTATTACGTGTTTTGTTGAGTTAAGTGAAATTTTGTTATAAAATTATTTATGTAAACCAAGTACATGTACTCTATCTGAATCTAGTTATGTGTAAGCGCAATATTAACTTCAGCAGAATCAGGGACTGAACTTCTCATTACTGTAATTGTTGGTACATCTAAGTATATCTTACTTTTTAGGTACGACTTCAATGTCAACTTCTATTAATTTTACAGAAGGAGTGATTTAAATACACACTTTTTTTTTTAATTTGTAATAAAATCATAAACTTTACTTTTTCTAATTTTATTTCCTTTTTAAATTTGATTTTATAATTTTACATTATTTGTACTCTTACAGTTTAACCATTTGTTTAATTTAATTTTTTTATAAGTTTATCTATTTGGATAAATGTGAAGAGAAAATGCACAGTACAATAAAAAGTTTCAGATCTAAATTAAATACATTGGAATGTTATGTTTCAACTATAAAACATGATTGTTTCTTTTTTTTTCTAAAATTAAAAAATAATAGTAAAAAGTGAAGGAAAATAAAAAACAATTTATAAAAAATTGTGACTACACCCATATCATATCAGATTATATAAAAGTAACGCTAAAACCTGCAATAATTAAGTTTTTTATTGGCTTTTCCGATAATTTTTTATAGACTTTTGATATACAATCAAATTGTATTTGTTTGAGTTAGTCACTGTCTCATATCATCGGTTCTGATATTACTTGATGGATAAATTGAGAAAAAAAATTAAAAAAATTAAATAAGAATGAAATAAAAGTTAGACCTAAATATCACCTAAACCCAAAATTTTAAGATATTAAGTTTGTAAGTTTTTTTTATATATTGTTCAAGTTTTTCTTTTCTATAATACTTAAACTCAAATTTTGACACCCAACTAACACTCTGTCCTACCCTCAAAGTGTTCTCAAATTATTATATATAAGCTGAACACAAACAAAATCATCCAAATTCACTTTTTTTTTTTCTCGTGAATAAGATTAACTTTGAAACAAACACAATCGGATAGAAACTTAGTGGATAAAAGTTAGTAGGTCTGAGTAGAAAGAAGTATGAAAGTTTGTATCGAGTTAGATTGATATGACGGAAAAAAAAATTGTAAAATTTTAAATTTGATTAACATGACTAATATGCATTTAAATTGTATTTAAATGGTTAATAATTTTTATATTTAAAATTTAGAATAATTAAAAAATATATTTTAGGCGGGGAAAGAAATTTAATATTCTTTTATTTATTTTTAACGTAACTATTATGTTCATTTGAAAATATTTTATGTATAAGTATATTGAGTTATATCTCTATGTTTTTAAATATATTCTTAACTACAAAAATTTGAAAAATAAATTTGAAAAATAGGTGGATGATTATTTAAAATATTTACACAATGGATTATATACAAATACATAATCAATTACTGATTACGCATTTTTTGCTTTCAAATAAATTCATTCCTAAGTATAGTCCAAGGAGATTTTTTGACATCCCTCCACCTCACATAGCAGAAGTGCATGCAACTTTCAAATAAATGTGTATGTTTTAATATTTACTTATATTATGGAGATAAACTCTTAATTGCCCAAAATGAATGCAAGTGGCTTCTTTTCTTCTCTCGCATGAGCCTGCACCCCCTCTCTTTTCTGTCTCCCTTCCCATTCAAATCTTGTCATCCAAACGTGAAGAGTGACAACACTTTCTCCTCTCCCATTTCTGTGATCATGCCATCTAAACTCAGGGTTAGACTGAATCAGTTTTTCTATTAGCATGAATTCTGAAGTTTGTAAAGGAAGAAGTAATAACTAGTTATGTATATCATGTATATACATACATCATGTTTTTAACTTAATTGACCAAATATGTGGTTGGGAGTTGTGAGGAAAAGTAGCCTCTAAGGTAAGGAAGTGCAGATGAGTAGTGTGAATTATATGATGAAGAATTTTTAGGTAATCGTGTTCATGGCAGAAGAAATCACATCGACCCGTTTGAGGCTATTAAGTACTTGTGGGGAATACGAGTAGCAATGAGGTGTACTGCAATCTGACTTTGACAGATGACATTATCGTACCACCATGGTACATGTGTGGGCCTCTTGTTCTTGGGGTAAAAGAACCTTCCTCCATAGCCTTTCCTCTTTAGAACATTTCCCTCTCTTTTTCTGTGTGCATTAACACTAACTCGCTGAACAAAATCTCTCTTTCTTTTCATTCAACTTTGAAATTTTAATGTCAGCCAGAGATGCTATGCAGCTAATAATGTCACTGAGGAACACATGCATGAACCATGTTTACTTAATTATGAGATCATGCCATGCAAACATCATGAAAAACAAAATCATGTGTTGTTTGTTTGAGTTGTGTTGTCCATGTTTATTTATCTAATCCTCACCAAAATATTATCATCTATTACATGAGTTCAAATTTCACGAGAGCTGTTACCTGAGAAAATTACATTTCTTTTATACTGTGTATGTATTATTTCTCAAACATGGTAGAGGAGGTTCTTGTGATATTTGTCTACATTCATAATTGAGTTCTGACTACCTTGTTGAGTCAGATGTGTGATCGAAATTGACACGACCAGCTCCAAGTGTCAGTGAGATGTACTGTGAGTTTGATCATGATTCAGGAAAGTGTCTTATTAGTTTGTATTTCAGCTCCAGTTTCTGAGATCTCTCACCATGTATCATGGAACTAAAATCACAAGGGTTCCCCAAGTTCATAAGGGAACAATCAAGAGAAGTTAGTAAGGTGTGCCAGAAAGTGAATTCACCAAAAAACCATTATATATTCCCCATCTTTTGCGGGCATTTTGCAGCCTAAACACTGGAATAACTGCAGTTCTTCACGAAGTAGTAAAAGATAGAAGACACGTTTCCAGGAGGAATCATTTTATACTTTTAAGAAAAGGACCACCACATAATTTTGATTATATTTTGTACAAACCTACAAATATCTTTCAAAGGAGTCAATTCTTGTATAGGTTAAACAAAATAATTACATGGTCAAACTTTTTGTTTTTTCTGTTACTACCTTATATTTGTTTTGTTATTAGAAAAATTATGCTGTTGTTTCTAGTTTATAAAGATATTCTTATTTTTATTTTTCACACATCAAATACCGTTTCCTCTTTTTTCATATTTTTATTATTTATTACACAAATAATTGGAAACAAAATTCAAGAAAATAAAAATCATACTTGTATTTGTTTACAAGAATAAGAAGTCCTTGTACTTGTACTTTATTTTTCAAATTTTTTTGTAGTACAATAAAAACAACAGACCCAATTACTTTGGGCTTTCTAAAGTTTTGGACTTGATCAATGCCAGAGCCCATGTGAGCGTCCATCGAGCGTCCAACTAAAGATGGTTTCTTTCAGCACCTGCATGATCTCGTCCTTCACCTCTATAATATAGAGGGAAAGTCTAATTTAATCTTAATGTAAAATTATATAATCTACATAGTTCTTCATCCCATTTTGCATTTCCGTCGAATTCCATCTCTTTTCACCTCCTCTGCCGTTGTTAATCTGAGTTTTTGGTTGCATTCGTGTATTTCCGTCAACGATATTGTCTTGTATTGTATATGGTTGTTGGATTGTAAGTGGTTGCTGCGAGCCACCAAGGTTTCAAGAGAGGAACGAGAGGAAGTTTATATAAATGCGTTGTCCACGACACCGTTCAAAGCCTTCTTCAACTTTTGGTAATTGTATATTGGATGAGATATCATCTGATTTGTTAAAAATTTTATATATCGGATGAGGTGTGATCTAGTATATATTTTTTAAATTAATATATACTAGATCATGATCATCTAATATGTATTAAATTAATATATACTAGATTATGATCATCTAATATATATTAATTTAAAAATTATATACCAAATTACATCTGATTCGATATATTAAATAATTACGGCCATCTTTTAGAATGGATCTTGAAAATATTAAAATTTTAATTTGTATATTTTAATTTTTCATATACCGAATACATTCAAATCCGATATATAATTTCTAAAGAAATATAATCCTATTGATTATCGAAGAGAGATTCGGTATACATTAATTTCTAAAAAAATATAAATTAAATTGTTCATCGGATGTTTATATATCATATCCTACTTCCGGTGGTCATTCCAGTTTAATTTTTTTAGAAGTTATTTGCTGGATTTGAGTGCATCCCGTATATAATTTATTTTGTCATAAGATCTATTTTGATAATTTTCTAAAAGATATTAATGGGATTTAAAATTTTATAGAAGAGAAGGACGAGATGATGGAGGTGCTGAAAGAAGCCGTCCCAACTAAAGTGAGGTTGAATAAAAAAATAGAAATTAAGTCCAAAACTGTTATAACTCACGTAATTTTTATAAATAAAAATTATTTCCCTCTTCTTCATAAAGGCTTTTCCTATTTTAGATTCTCCAAAATTATTTCTTTTCGCTCCATCTTGCTTGAATAGTAGCATAGATGAGTGAGTGGAAGGTTATTTCTTCAATATCTTCAATAAAAGTTATTTTTGTTTATAAGAAGTACTGATAAATACAAATATTATTTTAATATAAATTTCATAAATATGACTCTTGTATAGAATATTCTTTTATATTGACGATGATGATTTGCTGAGTGTGCATTCATACTGGACTTAAAATAGGGACATAAGTTGAAAATCGATTTATTTAGCTTTGAAAAAGTGACTAACAAGAATAACTTTTTACCTAATCTATAGATGTCAACATAGATTTTCTTGTCCAAATATAATACATTTAATGTATGTATGGAATGTGTTTGAACAATATATATATATATATATATATATATATATATATATATATATATATATATATATATATATATATATATAATTTTAACATAATTTAGATTTTTATATGGTTTGCAATTATATATATGATGTCTAATGCAATTTTTATATCAGTACTTCTTACATCTATTCATACATACTTATATCATTCTAGAAAAACCTTTTAATATAATTTTTATACCAATATCCTTGTTACAATTTTTTTTTTATCTATGAATGAGTTTCTGATAAAAAAAAAATCTGTATTACTACCTTCCATATCCATGTAGACAAATTTTAAATTTAATTTCTAATGTATTTCCCACTTACATTTGGATATAAGGTGAAATCACACACTCTTATAAACTAACTTCATGCTAGTATGCCTCACAAACTTATTAAATCAAACTTCTAAAGTAACGTCCACATTTCAAAAGAGTCCAAATATATATATATATATATATATATATATATATATATATATATATATATATATATATATATATTAAGTATTTGACATCAAAAGAGTCCAAATAGAAATTACAGTGCTTATTATTTGGAATGAAAGTTTCATGTGCTCTATAGTTTTTAACTATTTTTGTCTAATTAGACCAAAGAGAGTAAGACTGTGTGTACAAATATTATTAAGTATTTACATATGACTGCATGTGAACAAGTTGCCTTTGTTGTCCAAACCCAATATGACTTCTTGTAGAAGAAAAATATATACACATTTTGGTGACATAAAATATGTTTGCTTATTTTTATCAGAGTCTGCATTTGTCTGATGTTCAAATTGGTGGTTTAAACCCTAAATCCTAAGTATTTCCTCTCAGGTTTTACCTTCCAGAAAAAAAAAAAGAATCTGTTAACTTCATGGAGGATATTTGACACAACTAAGAGAACAAAAAAAAAAAAAAAAAAAAAAAAAAGGATGCATGTATAAATTGGAATAAATTCTTTCAAAAGATAGTGCAGTTAACTTCATGCCAATGTTTTGTTCTATTTATTAGTCTAAACTATGATACCTTGGTAATTATAAAAAATTAGTAAGTTATTTGCCCAGTGTTAAAAATCAAATATATATATATATATATATATATATATATATATATAATTGAATTATATTATATTTAATTCAATTTCATTCCCTTACAGATAATAGTTCAATCAAATTTCTCAATTTTAACAAACAAATATAAGTCAAATTGTTAACAAACAAATTAGCGCTAAAATAATTAACGAACAAATCAATTTGAATCTACACTAATTTATAATCAATTTATAAACTAATGTTATCAATTCTTATATATATAAACTGGTTTCATGGTTAAATTTCTAAAATTGAAGAAGTTGATTTAAACATTAAAATAATTGTATTGTTATTGATAGAATAAATAATAAGTCTAAAATAATAATTGAGTCATAAAATCATCATTTATAGAGTAGTATTAGACTCTAGATTAACTTTTAAAATTGGTACAAGTCTATCATAGGAAAATCTGACAGTTACCGCATTCCGCTTGAGAGTCACATTCGGCTTTATGAGTGCACATTTTCATGTTTACACGTTTCCTATGGCTTGAAACTGCACGTGATGTGTTTTGTGGGGACCTCAACTGGGAAAATTGGTTAATAAAGTCACAATTTTTAAGTGAATTAACCCCTAAGTTTCTTGACATTGTTGCACAGTCACATAATTCATCACCAATTTGAAGATATGAATGTCTCTGTACACTGTCAGCAAATGGGTACTGCCGTACTGAAAAAAATGGCTTGTCTTTTGTCTCAACCCTCAAGTTTTTTGCCCTTCTTCGTTCTCTTTGGTCCCCTAGAGTTATTAGTCTAAATCCATTGTATATAAGTACAAACTTATTAATGTCAATGTGGAACTCAAACATGTTCCTGTCATCCAGGATTTTATTGAATGTAAAGTTTACAAGCAACATGAATGTTGCCAAAACAAGCTAGCATTACTGACAATTGATGTTTCCCAGGTCTTTGCAATTAATATTGTAACATGAGATTGTTCTAGTTTTGCTCTTCTTTAGCCTTGATTTTGTATGATTAAGCAAAGGGGTTTATGGACTGTGATCAAATCCACATCCTTTTAAAGAATCAATCAAGAAGGAACACATATTCTTCTACAATCATTTTCACATCAATCATTATATCATAGGATTAGATTATAATCATAGATCACTTCAGAACCAGAAGCATAGTATAAGTGGTTTCTACAATCAAATCTTGAAGATAATATTCTCATTGCCATCCATTTTATGATTGTTATCTATGTCAACTTTTGTTCATAATGAATAGGACCAAAACTAAGACATCAACTGAACAAAAGATCGTATTAACATGGTATGCAGTTTTAACTAATAGCTTGTCCTTGCTGTATCAATAGGTTTTTTTGGACTATAATAAGAGGAATTGAAATGTATCATAAATTACTGAATATATGTTAGGCCCAGCCCAAGTCTAGGCTCAACCGAAGACAGAGTAGGATTGTATGACAGCTTTTTTGTATACATGGCCTAATGTGAAACATTTTGTTACATCCATTATATTAGTTTTGAATGTGTAGATCAGTTAATAGTATAGCATATCAAGATTTTTAGAATTCAAAGTAACAGTCCTTGTTCTTCATTTGAAAAGCAGAAAATTTCAGCAGAGTCATGTAGGTAGGCTAATTGAAAGATTAAAGAGTGGAACATTTACATAAAGCAAATATGAAAAATGACAATCAAGCATCAATCATTTTATAGTGATACAAGTTAATCATATTCTGAAATAACAATGCAAACTATAACTTCATTGTGAAACTTATGTACAAGTTAAAGGTTAGTAATGAATAAACAATTTTAACAGAAAAAGTCAACAAATCAACAACTTTCATATAAAGATTTTGGGAGGCGTAGTTTTAGAGCCCCAAACACAACAAAAGCATATGGCATGCTTCTAGAGAGCTGCTTGTTTGTTAAGGTTGTATTTCACTACTCATCATAACATACCATGTGAAGTCATTTATAAATGCTCCATGATGTATACCTGATTTTGATAATCAATGCTTCATTGCAGAAAAAGAGGTTAATAGATCCTTGTCCATTTTCCATTTTGTGGTTCAGGGTAGGTAGACTGAATTTGTAGTGAACAATCATTTGTAAGTGAGACATGTTTCCTTATACTCACTATTGGTGTTTGTGAAGTGAGAGTGGAATATGCAGCTTGCCAAAAAATCTTGGAATTATAAGTTAAAAATAACACTATAATTGAGTGAATATAAAGTAATAAGATGACACTAATAGAAGTAAGAGAATTTTATAGTTTGTTCAGTGTTGAAGTTAAGGGTTCCATGTAACAAGAAATTGGCTTACGGTCTTAGAGAACTGTGAACCGTGACCATTATTTGCTCAACTTCATTCATCATATCTAACTGATGACTTACGTGAACATTGAGAACTAGAAAAACGATTTCATGCAAATAGTTTCTGATTTATGAGCTTCAGGGTCTGCACAAACTTTGAAACACACAAAATCAAAAGGTTCTTTTGATTATTAACAATTATAGCACAAGACAGTGACATCAATTTAGTTTGATGCCTCCAAGTCCATTATTTCACAATACTGCAAAAGCCAACAAATTTCCATTTCTTGGAAAAGTACTGCACAATTTTTAATTGGTTCAAGAGATTAATAGACTTATGGAATCCTGCGCCGTTCAGAAGTTTACGTTTGTTCAAGTATTCATTATCCATGGGACAATTGAATTAAGCAACTTCATAATACGAAGACTTTTAACAATTTCTCAATTGAAATTTCCCTTTGGCCCAATCATTCAACATGATGTAGCAGTCCTAGGAACATGCACCACATAAGAAACCTTTTGTTTATCTTTCGTAGGCATTGTGTTTGGTGGCGTGTATTTTATTCATAAATCAATGATAATGTCGTTAACTTCAACGCTTCGGCGAAAAAAATTAAGGAGAAATAGTTCAAAGTTTCAACGTTTATGTTGGAGATGGTATTGGAAACACAATTTGCCCATAAACAAAGCAGAAGAATGTGTGGATAAACCAGTGTAATTCAGCAAAGCTATCCAAAAAACAAGCTTAAGTTACATGGCACCTTCAATTTACCTTCTAAGTATGTCAGCCAAAAGAAAAAAATTGTGAGTATAATACAAGCTTGTCGAATCGAATTTGTGAACTGAACATGGCTGCATTAACTACTTTGCGATACTTAAATTAATATAAGCTCTGCATTTTAAGGATCTAATTTTTGGTACATGCTATGCAATCTAGCAGGTGACATTGATAAAAAAAAGAAGCAACTTACACAAGGTGGTTAGATAAATATGAGTTTAACTTTCATACATTATTAATATAATAATTTTACACTATCAACTGGGGAAAAGCTTGAAATATTTTGAGAGTAAATGTTCCATGTTCCCCGTTTCAAGAACAAAGTTACTGCATATCATGTAATTCCTACTATTCTCATATGCATGGCACAAAAAAGGAGGGGGAAATTACAGTATCTTGTTGATAGAGAAATAACTAGTAATTGTTCGTATGTGTTGCAGCACGCTGTTAAGGAACATTGCCTTATTTTAGAGAGATCGTTTCACATATAAAGAGGAACAATTCTAAGCCATCAAATTTATTCAACCTGCTTAGTGGAAGAGGAGTTGTTAGACTAATGTTCAAAAGATATGATCGTGATTCGGGGGATTTGGATCTGCTTGCTGCAGACAAAATAAGGCAATTAAAAACATAGCAATTTTGTGCCATTATTTTTTCTAAATGCAACTAACTTGACCAGTGACATGCAAGAAGTTCAGGGTGGTGAAATGCTTTTGTTGAATGACACATTACCATGTGTAGTGTAGGCATTGTCCAAGAGTTCAGGAAATTTAGTGGACTTTGAGTTCAAGTAGTGTGTTTGTCGAAATACTTTGACACTTAGAACTCGTGGCTATACTTTTTTATTTGTTTTTAACCCACTAATATGGGAGTTCTCCTGTTCAATGAATTTGACAGTGCATAATAGTCAAAGGAGGATCACAATTTCTGAAATATCTTCCTAGATTTTGCTTTCTTCCCTTAAAAGTTGATTTTCAATAGGATGGTCAAATGTGTCACAAACTTCAAAATATCCTTTATAGTAGATATTAGTTTCTGAAAACTGAAAAGCTTATTTACACTTGGCTAAGGTGAAAAGTCATTTCCTTTAAATATTTATGTGCAAGGAAGTAAGGAACCATGCAGTAGGGAGACAATCATTACTTTGTTCTTTTGAGATCAAATGAAAATGTCAGATGAAACAAAAATTGTCGGTCATCCTTTTAGTACAATTGTCGCTTCAGCTAATTCATGGGGTTTGTACCTAGCCAAAGTCTATTATGTTGCATATTCCATGTAATTCTCAAGAAATATTTCAAACCAGGAAATAACTCAAAAAAAAAAAAAAAAAACTACCACCATTGCTTTAGAATCCTGCATAAAATATGAAAATTTGTTCTACATCAATGATCAACCACATGAATATATGTTTTCGTTACTTGTAACCTTTGGCCTTTGTGTAATCGAGTGAGTAGAATTTGAATCAAGCAAACAACAAAATCTTACGATGAGATTGCAAGGAAAATACTAATTTGAGTGGACAAGAAGTAAGAGGAAATATCATTATTTTTAGTTACAAATTTTTTCAGTGTTGATTAATGAAGATTATCATTTTCTAAATAGTTTCTGCATTTTTGTGGGGACGAGGAACTAGAGGGTCTTCTCCACTGCTACTTGCCCAACATCATTTATTGAATTTAGGATAAGACTGAGTAACAAAATACCAACAACCGCCAAGGATTCGATGAACATGTTAATTCATAACACTCTAAAAAAGTCTACCAGAAACTACAGAAACTTTAAAATTGTTTATTTATCAGCCAAGATTTCAATTACGTTAGTTTGGAAGGTTTTATAACCATAACAGAAATCGATATCGAGATTTCAATGTTTTTGTACAATTCCAACAAAGAGACACAAAATCTATTCTAATAGTAATTATAATCAATCATTAGATGATGGAATCAGACAAAAAACCATAAACTCTTCCCATAGATATGTAGTATATGTTCAAATCTCTAGAAATTATTCTAATGACGTGGATTAAGAATTTCTCTATTAATTACATAAAAAAAATATTTTAGCAGCCATGACTTTCTCACTTAAGAACATCCACTCACTAGTTGAGGACTTAGTTTTAGATAAGACTGAATGATTAGAAGTTAAACTTTAAATAAACAAAGCACTTTAAAATGAGTTGGAGATTTATATATTAATCCTCACATGTCTAACAATATAAAATCACCTCTGAAGTTCATTAAAGAAAAATGCTTGGCTTACATAATATTCGTGTCTCTAAGATCAACACTTCAACAACTTTATCGTGTATTGTATGGTGTTTACACTTATCTAATTATTTGAATGTGAGAATGATAATGTTATACTCAATACAAAGTTGAATTATGCATGATTAAAAAATAGACCTAATATTTTTCATATTGAAGTTTTACATATAAATATATCTTCAACAATCATTCTAGATGAGCTTAATATAAAACGTTTTACATGTTGAAGTTGCATGTGTTAGAAGCTGACCAAGTCAGCACAGCTAAAAAATAAAAGTGGAAAATCTAAGAAAAGATCATCATAAAAGAGAGTTTGAGAAAATATTTGTAAGAAGTATGTGCTCCCCATTTCAATTACAACTCCGGTGGCAACTTCATTAGTGGTTGTGTTTACCTTTGGAAAAAGAAAAGTAAAAGTGCAAGGAAAAGTCTCAACTGTAGTTGTCAATTGGAGTATCAACCACCAAAAATTGCATGCTGAATAGTTGCAAACAAGAACTAGTGCACCAAAAAAGAACACAAAAAAAGTGATTTGGCTAGACTACTTAGTTTTTTCTTTGGGAGGTTTATAACTTTTCATTAGAAGGTTCCCTTCTCAAACAATTTCTGAAACATAACAGCTTTAAACAAATGAAGGTAATTAACATTGAATACAATGTTCTTGTCTGCCTTAAGTATATAAATATACCTCCAACAATCATTCTAGATGAGTCATGCTTGACCAAGTTGCTTTGGAATGAGAGATGATGACCAACTCAAAAAAAAAAAAAATAGTGGACCTTTCTTACATAGTAGCAAAGATGAAATCAAACTTTCTCCTGGTGCAATTCTATGAAGTTTCTACATTTCAACCTTTCAGCTGACTACTCAATGAATTAGTATTTGAACAACAATTTTGTTTTACTACACAGTGTGAATTATTTTCTCTGAATTTAAACACAAACACAAACTTATTCAAGTTCAATAAATTAAAATATAAATAAATTTTAATCAATTGAACCTTATTTAATATTATTATTTTAAAAATAACATCAATTCAATTTAAAAGTGACTAAACAAAAGATTTGACTAACGGATGCTTTATACCAATAATATAATATTATAGTGTCTTTTCTCTTATTAATAGTTTTTTTTTTTTCATAAAACTCAAATCAGAATTTTTTTTAAGTGACCAAACTCATTTTTATTCATATTTATAAGCATCAAATTGACTAGATATAAAAAATAAAATAATTGGTGGCTCAGCCAAACCCTAATCAACTTTGGATCAGTTAAGTTTCAGGGTATTTTTTTGATCTGGGGTACACTGTTTCTAGGGTAGTTTTGGTGTTTGGTAGGTACAAATATATCTCTTTTATGAACGACACGTTTGTGATTAGTATGAGACAAATTACACAGTAAACTACTTGAAGACGAGGTCCACTAGGTGTACCATTCCCATGTGCTGCCATCCACTGCAAAGTTTATAACTTGGATTCTAGTTCGGATTGGCTCATCACGCAAAAGGAAGGAAGAAAAATATTGTTTTTTATTTTAACGAGGCAATAAAAGAAAAAGAACTTCAATATCGCCTCTTGATTAGTATTTTGTCCTTTACCCTTTAAAAGAAAGTGAAAAATATAGACATGGGAGCAACACTTGTCTAGATCCTTTCTAGAAATTGAGGTTTTAGTAATTTTTTTTCATATTTAGTTCCAATTTAATATACCTTATTAATTTTTGTAATTTTTGAATAATAAGTTATTAGTTAAATTTTGAATAAGTAAATAATGTCATAATATTTTGATAAGAGTTTTGTTCTCCTAAGTAGTAAAATTTTTCATAAATATACAAAGACTGAGTTTTTAGGTTCTCTTTGAACATATTTGTATAACAAAATTATAAAAAAAAATAAATATATTTGTTCATAGATTAAAAATTAATTTATGCATTAGTTAATTTGTAAACCTTCTCTTGTATACTTTCTTTATTTTTCATTGTTAAAGCATGTATAAATTAATTTTAATGTCTATTTATTTTTTACTTATAATTTTTCTTGTACAGAAATCTTTTACAAGTTGCCAGTGGAAATTATATGAACAAATAGAGTAAGATTGAAATAAGAGTATCTTTTCATCTTTGTTCCATGCAGTTTCTAAGCAGTATCCCATAAAATGGGCCATACATAACCAAACAAAACCAATGTTTCTGAGAAAATCCATAACAGAAAAGTGAATGTGAAAAATCCTTAACAACCAGATTTAAGATTTCATGTATGAAACATCCACATGGACTATAACCTAATATATTGGAGGCAACTGCATAGGAAAAATTTATTAAAAAAGCTATATATTTCTAGGATAATTGTTGTTAAATTTACAGCATTCACTGTTACATGTCACATGAGTAAAATTCAATTTGATGAGCTTACGATGAAGAATTATTCTTTCCCACACTCCACGTGCATATACAATCTAAAAATACGAACTAGTCTCAACAAGAGCCATGCATATAAAACACGTAGGGTCATCGGCCAGCTTGCAAAAAATATGCTTGTAAGTGGTCTCTAAAAAAATCTTTGAGAACAACCCATATGAAAGTTTTGACCCTAGGTTTAAGAAGTTACTTCTCTGTGCACTAAATCTTCTATTTAGTCAGTGAAGATCTTTTAAAGAAATGTTATCTTTTAAAAAAAAAAAAAAACATGTGATCAAAGCTTCGAGTGTTGTGTTGAGAAGTTGTTTTCAATCGGGTAGTAATAGTTATTGAAGTTATCAGATAAGGAAAAATTTATTATAATGGATGGAAGAATGTCTATAAAGGTATTGGTAAAGAAGGTATTCATTGGAAGATTTTTTCTGAAAACCTTCAAAAGAGTTGAATATCTTGATATAAATGATCTATGTGCATGCTTATATATGTATGATGATCAATTCAATATTTTACCATAAAAAAGGAAATGTTGTTAAAATTTGTACTATTTTTAGCTCTCACTAGTGTTGATAAATAATAAATATAGACAAATATTTGATTTAATATTTTAATTTTAAATAGGAATCTTTTAACACTTGCTTTTTAGGAGAGTTATAACTATATGCATAAAAATCTTTCTAAAAGTGATCTAACGTGAGAGGATGAATATGTATAATTAATTAATAATTACCTTAGTGTAATCAAATCCTTCAAAATTTATGTTTTATATATGAAACATGTATTTGGTGAAAATAAATATGCTCAACTTAAATCTTAAATATAATAAATAAAACAATATTATTAATAACGAACAAAAATTAACATCCTTCTACAAAGCTTCTTAAAAGAAAAAGATTGATCATAAAATAATTTAAAAACACATAGTGACATTAGACATAATTCAAGTATTTTATGGTAAAATATCTTTACATTGTTTATTTATTTACAATTCAAAAGTTGAAGAAAGAATATCAAAGTTCAAAGTTTCTTTAAACATGTATATGAACAATTTATCTTTAAAAATTATATAATAATGATAATATTTTCTGAAAGTCTACACAAGAAACAAATTCTAAAAAATAAGAATTATTATTGAGATATAATCTTTTATTACAAACTTTTTGCATAATAAACTCTTTAATAAGAGTTTGTTAAACCTTTATATTTTTTACTTTGTAAAGATATCCATTTATAAAGAAACACTTGTTATATTTTTCTTTGAGAATAAATACTGTTAAAAATTTCACATCGATTAGAGATGAGGTTTTTCAAATAGTTTATAAATAGGTATTGTTATGGAACATTCTTACATATAAGTTGTCAAGAAATTGTGTTAGAGATTCCAATCGACTAGATATCATACATTTCAATAATTTATAAATAAATTATTTATTTTTTTATTAAAAAATGAGAAAAATTGAAAATACAAATAAATGTTTATAATATTTCTAAATCAATTGTAACGGTTCAAATCACTCTATATTATTATAATCATATAATAATTCTGGTATAAAAAATGATAGCTAGTAAAAGTAAAATGAAACTTAAAGTTTAAAGCTACTAATTACAAATTAAAAATTCTTTACTTATCGTAACACTATGTCTACCTTCTATTTCCTTCCTAATCCTCATATTATATTTTATTAAGTAGACAAGATTCATTTCATTCTATCATTCACAATTTTATAATAAAATAACAGAAACAACTTCATTATTATTCCTTATTAATCCTAAATATTACATGCCTGCCAACCAGTATAAACTATTGTGTTGTTATCGTTCTAAGGTTTTATATATTAGACAATTTAACAATTTACAAGAAAATCTTATATAACTTTCTTATAACTTTATTAAATCCCTTTGAGTATCTATTCTATTTTAAAATGATAATTTTTTTGTTAGATCATATAGCAAACATAAATAACATATTTGGGTGTATATAATTAGAAAATATTACTTCTTAGTATTAGTAACATCTTCTTAACCAAATATCATAAATTTGACAACTTGTCTAAGACTGCCATATAAATTTCAGAAATTTAGAAGTGTTTAATAACTCAAGGTACACTCTATACTGTGTTAGATTTCAATCATGCAATAAAAAAACAAATTTACCTCTTTCCTATAATTCATATTTTTACGATGATTAGTATTAATAAAATTATAAATTTCCTTTTTGTATATTGTGAATAAAAAATTAATATAACCGACAATTTTAAATTAACGTTATTTTGACTCTTAAAATTACTTTTATAAAACTCAAACAACTTAATAAAATATGTGGTTGGATAATATATATATATATATATATATATTATTTTCACAAGTCAATTAGATATAACGTTTTAAAACTTAAATTCGTTAAAAAAATATATATCATTGTCATATAGTAATACTTTATAAAGTGATTTTTTTTATAAAAATAAATAAATTGGTTAAGGCTTCTCTTATAACCATCACTAATTAGTATTAATCTTATTAAGACCGTCAAAGGATCTGATTAAGTCAAAGACAAAAACAGTTTCTTTCTTATACAAGAGTACTAGTCTATTCTATGGTGCTACTATGGCGTGAATAATACATACCAATTTTTTTAATAAATGAAATATTATATGCATATTTATGAATTTGCACATGGTTATGCCTACACATAATTTTCAGATAACACTGTCCAACAGTATATGTAATCTCAATGCAATTCACGTGGCATATTAAAATAATCCTCATGCATGGTGTGTTACGATTCAAACACAACTAATAACCCTTGGTCATAGCATTTTTTTAATCCACAAATATAACCTAAATTTAAGCTATATAGTTAGAGAATTAACCTTAAACAAGATTATGACAATGAACTTAAGATAACTCGAGAAATTTAGAATACTAACAGCTAAAAACACAATATTGTTACATATAATCCAAGTAAACTGGACAGCACATGACAATAGAACAATCTAGATAATGAAACTGTAATTCAGCCAAATTGAAAACAGTTTAATTTGGATGCAACTAAAATTTTGTAATTATATGGTTATATCGGTTGAATACGAAAGTAGCATAATTAGACTTAAAGGATGGGAAGATGAAATGACAAAACCACAATGAGTGGATGAAATGACCACCACAACCTCTGGATACTACCAATAACCCTAATAGAATGAGTAATTGAAACCCAGTTTAGAAAAGTTGAAAAGTTTCATATATTATTAATAAAATAAATAAAAATGTTATTAACTGTGAATTATTTAGAAATAAGTAAAATAGAGCTTAATATGCATAAGGAGTGTGGAGTAATAGGAATGCCGACATGGAATAAATAACTATAGACCATTATTTCTACCGAAAGATGAGAAGTGCTTGAGATGTAGGACAGTGGGAAGTGCATTTACGAGTGTACATACTAAATCTGTAAATAAAAATTGGAATAGTCCAGAAAAGTCAGAGTCACACTCGTGCAAATTTCCTAGACGATTAATTGAGATTTTTGTTTCAATGTACACTTCCTTTTATTTGCATACATAATTGACTAAAATTTTAAAAGCAGGGGTCCATGATTGCTACCACATACAATGACCTGAAAGCAAAGAGTACCAAGTATGGAGACATTATTTGCGGTTTCAATTATCACGTTGGGAGTGAGTTCGAAAAGGAATTGTCCATTTTCACGGAGAGATTCATTTGTTTGGACATTGAAATGTAAACACAGGAATTGATGAGAAGTTACAGAGAGGAGCAGTGATATTTCCCATCACGGGCATGGTAAGGGTTTGGCATTGCGAAGCCTAGGAGGCACACATGATGATGATGATAATGAAATTATAAACGAAAAGAAAAAATGGATACGTCGCAACTTGTTTGTTGCACATGCAGATGAGCACCTTATAGGGTAGCTAATTAAAGGCAACAATGGTGCTATGTTCGATCAGGCTTCGTACAAAAAACACAGCTTCTGATATGTCACTGTGGGTCACACACTCTTCCCTTGATGATAGAAGAGAGACTTCACCAATGGGGCACAAGTAGTAGAATGGACCCCGAGTACACGTACGGTCACATCCACATTTCCTTGTTATATTTTTGATCTTTTACCCTAACACAAAGCAAGAAGCAACCCAGAAGAAAACTTGAGAGATTCAGAGAATCAGAAGTTGCTTATAGGGTGTGGTGGTGGTGGGTGGGTGATGAGTGGTGCACTCCCTATGCAGGGAATGGTGGAGAGTTAAGAGATGACATAAGCAACAATGAAGAAGGTTTTTGTAGGCCTGTGTACCTCCAAGAGTAGGTAAAAAGGAGAGACTTTGGTATTGGTCACTTCTTCGAACGTACCTTTTGCATTCAAATTTCATACCTATCAACTTCGTGGTGGTTATGTGGAATCAAAGCAACCAACTCCTTTTCTTTTGCCTTCTTTTAATTCTACTATAATACATATATATAAATACTCTATTCTTATTATTTTTATTATCTTTTAATCAATAAAAAATAATAATATCAAATAAATAATGTTTATACAAGCAAAGTCATAAATCTATATTACATATTCAAGATTTTCAAAACATTCAAAACAGTTTGATATCACTTACTTTATCAAATATATTAATAACAAGCTAGTTAGATCTTCACTTGATTTGTATGCAATTTGCATGTTATCACATTTTGATCTTATATCACTTTATTATTGTTAATTTTAATGAATTAATGTATAATGGTACACTACTTTAGGTGTGCCACATCATGGGGATCAAACAGTCCATTTTGAGTTATTGGATTTTAAAAGTTTGTGTTAGGTTTGAGTTACCATGAGTGAAAGATTTTTAACACTTCAACAAAGATATGGTTGAGAACATTTTTCTCTCTTGTCTGTTATAAATTATCAGACACGATTTCAAATTTGATCTTAAATGTTTGAGAACATTTTCATTCACTGTTTATGGTAAATAAATAAGCAATGGTTAGTTTTTTGTTTTGGTAGAAAAATAATAAAGATATAGATAAAAAAAAAAATTGACTGCTATTAGTTCTCAATAATATCTTTCTTATAGTTGTATATAATAATACAAAATTTCTCTCACTAATTTAACCCTATAAGAAATTATTGTCTATTGTACTTTAAGAAAATATTGTCTATGTTGTGAAAAATAAACTATTATTTATTGAAATATGTGAATTATATTATACCTTCATTCTAACAAATTATTATTTATTTGGTAAATTTAAATGAGCGTTCTCACTATTTTTTATTTATTTGATAGACCGCGTTACCAAACATGTCCATTTGAATTCCAACTAAAGTTTAATTAATGAGACGTTGATTTGACTGACTTTGCATAATAAAAATTTGTATCCTATGAAATATTATAGTTGACAACAATATTTTAATAATCATGCCTGGCTGGTATTTACTAATTTTAAAAAAATAAATTTAATTTAAATATAAAAAATAAAAATGTAATAAGAATAGGTAGTTCTGTGAACATAATTTTCATTCACAATGGGAAGGCTTAATTTTCCTAAAATAAATATACTTGAGAATATATTTTCCGTGACCTCTTAGAAAATGTAAAAAAATTTATTCTCATTTTCATATTACCGAAAATTAAAAAAAAAATGTATATTACATGAAACAAATACTCCTTAATAGATTGTTTTAAAAAATAGTGTTAGAAAATTTGTTACTAATATTCCTATTATCTATTATACGTTATACATTGGAGGAATAATTTATAATAATTGATGATAAAAATTATGGACCATTAAAGAATGAGTTAATATGACTTTTTGATCAGATTATTTATTTAAATTTATATATGATCTATTCAATATTATAAATGTGCATAACGCTAAATTAACATAATTAGTCATAAAATTAACGTATTGAATTAATTAAAGTTTATTTTGATATATGGTTAATATATACTTAGTCAAGATCACTTATGTGGAGATAATTTTAAAGTATTGTGTCCAATATCTGTAAAGAACTTAAATGATAAATAAAGTTAATTATGATTAACTTTAATTAAATACCTTAACTTAATTTGAATTGTCAAAATTAACTTAAAGTTTTTTAATAATTCAAGTACATCATCAACAATATTTTTCTTTATCAAAATATATATGATAGATCATACCATGAAAAGATACATTCTGAAATAAACATTTAATACTTTAAATACTGAATATTTACTTAAGTGTTAGAAAATCTTTTTATAAATATTTCCTTGTTTCCACTTTAGACCCAATAGATATATAAAATAAATTTTCTAAAAGACGTGATACAATAGAAGACTCTCTTTTCCAACTATACATATTTTTAAATAGACATTATTATTATAAATATAATATCAAACTTATGTATTGAAAAAAATTTATTAATATAATTAATAAAAAAATATATTTTTAAGAAAGAACTAACACTAAATTGAAACAACTTCAAATATAACCTAAATTTGTAATATAAAATACCTTATGTCTACTTTTAAAACTCCATTTCATCTCATAAAATGCACAAAATACATTTTTATAAGTCAAACGCTATCGAATCCACCTCTAAACAACCATATATTAGTGATTGTTCTCTTAATAAAAATGTCTATGATATGAAAATGATTACCTATTTTATGTTTTTAAAATGTAATGATTTTACAACTAACAATAAAATAACAACAATATGAAAATCATTGCCTTTTTAAGATTTAGCAATAACTTCCCAGCATTTGACAAGAAGAAAATATCATTTTAAATAAAACACTATAACCCCGTAAATTTAATAACATGACAAAGAAAAATAAAATAATGATTCATAAGGATGTGAGTAGAGATTTTATTTGGCTGACATCAATTAATGTGCAGATAAGAAATGCTGACGAATGTGTTAGTTTGGGGCATGTGGGGATGAGGGACTGTACATATTTTCGGGAACATTGATTTTAAAAACAATTAATAATATTTAAGATTGATTTTAAAGGTGAGATGATTTATATTGAAATTCTTTTATTCTGAAGTAATTTTATTATAAAATGTAGTGTAAATTTTTCAACCTAAAACAAAAGTCAGTGAATTAAAATATAAAAAGACGCTCAAATTTATACAGTGAACTAAATATTTATATTTTTACCATGACGAAGTTTGAGAGAAGATAAAATTTAGTTGGATAGTATATTATATTGGAATGTGAAAAACTACTACAATAAGCGTGTATCAGAATCAATTCTGATACCCTTTTTCTCCCCCACAAAACCAAATACAGAGTGACACATGAGCCAGGGAGGGAAATTTTTTTGGTAAGTAAAAATTAAGATGGTTTTATTACCAATGAACAAAAGGGATAGAGATAGTTTATTAATGAGGTTATAGGAATTAGGGGTAAATAAGTGTTAAGAAATAAAGTAAAGTATGACACGGTTTTCAACTAGAATCTGGTTGTCACCTCAGCACTAATATGATGTACATTTGGTTTTGTAAAAGAGCCAAATGACACAAAGGAGCATAAATAAGCTGTTGTCCTAAAAAAGAGATATGAGGCAAGATTCCTAAATTCCACTGAGAAAATGACAATCCCTTTTGAAGAAAAAAACATAGGCTTTGTAACAGACAAGAGAGCTTTATCCATCCACAGTAGAAGTAAAAGTGGGTTCCAGATCACATAGGTAAAATTAGTGAACAGCAACATAAACAAACACTCTTGGTCCCCCACCTCCTAGAATCTCTTCTGCATTGGGCACTTGTAGCCTACAAAGGAAAATCAAATAATGCTTTTTTTCTCAGCCAAGGTTTCCCAATCACAAAAGTTTTTCACTCTATAAAACTTTCACTCCCAATTTGATCCTCTGTCAAACCTCTCCCACATGCTGACAAACTTTCCTCTCAGTTTCAGACCCTCACACATTCACACACAATTTTACAGTTACCTACTTACCTTACCTTACCTCACACCTCACACCTCACACCTCACCTCACTCACCATCTCCTATTTTCTCAATTTCTTTCTCTTTCCCTACCCAAATGAACAAAGTATCAGTCTAAGATTTCCTGCATTCAATTTCCGTCTCTCCCTTTCAGCACTGACGTGTGCGTTGGGAACCCACCTCACTATAATAATACTTTCTCTAACTAACGTTTAATATATTATTATTATAATAATAATAATATTAAAATAAAAAAAAGTCCTTAACCAATATTTACAATTAAAAAAAAGAAAAAACTAAAGGTGGGGCTCTCAAGGCAAAGGAAGAACCAGGTGACACACACTGCCACACACATGAGACCCCCCTCATCAGCTACCCCTTTTTCCAATCTAACCCCTTATAAATACTCACTCTCCCCCCTCATCCCTTCCTCAGTGATTCAGTCTCTCAGTAAATTAATTCACTCCCCACAGGCCAAAGTTCCTCCTTTTCCTTCTCCCTCTCCTCTGTTCCCACCAAAGCAGAAGCCCTTTGATTTGATCTCCATGGCTTCTTCCGTATCCACCACTCCAAGTTTGTACTTCGATGAGAAGTGGAAGCTGTCCAAGAAAGAAGGATCCACCAGAAGCAGGTCCTCAAGCGCCCCTTTCATCAAGAATTCCTCACAGAGAAGGTGTGCTTTCGCCAGCAAGTGTGCCAGGCTTGTGAAGGAGCAAAGGGCGCGTTTCTACATCATGAGGCGGTGCGTGACAATGCTCATATGCTGGCGTGACTACAGCGATTCGTGAAGAGAAGAAAAGGGGTTGTGAGGGAGACCCAATGGGTTGTTGAGAGGGCATAAAGTTCTCTTTTTTGAGTCCCCTTCATCTTTTTTCTTTCGCTTTAGATCAGATCCCTTTTCAGTGTTATGGAGGTCGCGTGAGATATACTGTACATAAAAAAATTGTTTCTCTTGGCTAGAAATTTTCAATTTTGTTTTGCCTTTTTTAAGGTTGTTTTGAGAACCCATCAATGGAGGGTAGTCATGTTTGGTGTTACCTTTGTTAATTTTCTTGGCTGTCTGAGAACTGATAGAGATATGTTTAGAATGGAAGAGAGATTAATTGAAATATATGATATAGCTTAGAGAGATACAATTTCTGCTTGCTGCCGCTGCTTTTATATTCCTTTTTCCTTTTTTGTTTTTTTTTATGCTTCTCTTAAATACAATTTCTCATATTTTTAGGCTTTTGGTTCAGTTTCCGTTTGTGGGCGTTGTTGCTCTTTGGGATTGAGGAAGAAGTGATGGGTGTTTGTTTGTTTGATTGAGATCTTAAATCTCTGAGATTCCCTTCAAACCATAGCAGCTGAGATGAGGTAAGCTAGGTCTCTACAGTGTAGATCTAAACGTGCTTAGGCTGACGCAACATCGGGCTTTGTTTAATCTTTTCCCACAATCAATTAATTTATGACAATGAAACCATTGAAGTTAATAACTATTAATCATAAACGGACATCATTAAATATTGTTTCACAAATATTAATTTTTACTGTAATTCCATGACTGTTGTGACCAAAACGTTTGTTGGTATTACTATTAATTTGACCAGTAACCGCTTATGTGAGATAACAGTCGCTGAGAATTGAGCAAGGAAAAAAACGGATAAAGTTTGAGTTGTATATTTGATGGAATTAAAAAATGAAAAAAAAAATGAAGGTTATTCTAGAAGGTGAGGGGGGGCAGGGGGGTTGCTGATAACGTTGTTTTGGCAGGATTCTTAATGCAAAGTTGTTTATTTGTGTGATGTGAATGACGAAAGTGTCCTAGTTGAGTTGTTTGACCAGTGGATGGACTAGTTTGACCCTATAATCTTGCTTAGGAGGTATTTTTGGGGTGTTATTCTTTTTCCTCGTCCTGATCCTTGGCACAACGTGCGTTGCTTTATTATTTAGAGGGTACATTGGACCAAGAATTGATTGAGGGTGAGGTAAGTGGGGAGTGAATTTGAATTGCTTGGCCTTGGGAATGAACCATTGCTTCATTAGCTAATTTGGGTCATTTCTTTGATGCAAATAATGCCCTTTTCTTTGGCGTCTAACTGCAAAAAAACCTCCACTTCTGGTAAACCTCTGTGCAGTAAAAAGTTGTAGAGTTTGTTTGTCCTGGTAAAAGTGTAAAACTTTTTTTATTTATTATTCTTTTTATTTTTCATCATCATCATGGCTTTGGGAATGGCAGGCTGGCAGGAAGTGGCATGGATGATGAGTTGTTGACAATGGCAACACAAAAGAGACCCAAACATGGCCTCTCACGCCAACACCTTATTCTATGCCACACGCATAAATTATTATATTAATACCTACTCTCTTATTTTTTTTTTTTCAAAAAAATTAATATTCTACTGTTATATTAACCACTTTGAAAGTCATAAATTTAAATTTATCATTTGACTTTATCCTATTCCACCCAACTGCTTATTAATTAGAACCATCATTTTCTTTTTCTATCCCATGAGATGACGTGACCTCACATTGTATAATTTGTGAAAAATATAATGGTGGTGCGAAAATGAATTAAATGAAATCATGTTAATATAAGGTTTCATAGAAATCTCACGAGTAAAAATAGAATATAGTTTATAATACAAAATAAAATATTGTAAATCTTATACTTCTTTTGGTTCAAGATTATTCACAGTTTCTCATAAAGCCTTTTATTTTCAACCTGCTTTGCAGAATTGACTTTTTTTTTTTTAATTTAAAACTTTTCACTTAGAAAAATGATCTATTAATTGGTTTACGGATTTGACTTGCTTATAATTTTATTTCTTTTTCAGAGATTTTAAATATGTGATAAATAAAATAAATCGGATAAAAGTGTTGAAAACTAGCGACATGTCACGAGCCTTGAGAAGTGTATATTGCAGATACAGAGACAATGAACCGAACACTGTTTTGTTTCTTTGGTTATTTAAAAGCTAAACAAATTTAGATGAACATACCAAAAATAGGGTATTGTTTCACGTTTTACTGTTTCCGTTATTGCAAATATAAATGCCACGAAATTTCACGCCAATCATTTCTATTTTAGAAACAATAAATTAAATAAGGAATTTACCAAATAGAACGAGTTTTAATTTAATATGATGCAAAATTAATTTAGTGGTAGTTGAATAGAATGAAAAAAAAAAATGGAGGATTCGTTTGTTTGTTGCATAATTAAATAAAAGTGTATAGAAAGCAACTTGTATTTGTGAGTATATATAAATATATAATAAACTTTAGAAACTTTCTAAAACTATTTTAATAGTAGTGAATAGTAATCTAAATTATCGTTTTAACATGTTTCATATTTATATCTCTCCAATTGGTACTATCAAAGCATTTATTAACATTTTTCGATGACACACTATTATTTGTTCATGTTTGTTGTGTTGTGGGTTATGCATTTATTTAGCATCCTTCTTCTTTTTCCATCTTTTCGATTTTCGGGTTTTCGGCTGTTTCTAATGACCATAGTCTAGTAGGTTATTGGTTTTTCTGGTCAAAAGGAAGATTTTGCTTTTCCTTCAAAACCTTCTTTTGGTGCACTTTGTTGGTATGTAATCAAAGAAGAATCATTCTCAAAATTTAAGATAAGTTGAGACGCTAATCATTGAAATTTGTTTGCACTTGCCGAAAGGACACCTATTACAATAAAATTAGAAAAAAAGTACCCTCTTGAAGGAAGGGATTAATGCAATTAAAAAAAGTCTATTTAAACAATTTTTCATAAATTTGATAAGAAAAATAAAAGGTTCAAGATTTTTTTTTTTGACTTTGTATTAAAAAATAAGAAAGAAATAAAAAGTGTTTTTTATTGGTAACACATGCCTTAAATATTACTTAACATATCTTTGAAAAGTGAAAACATAATCATCCCACATCCAAACCCATTATACTTGGATGATCTATGAAATCTGCACCGATATTTGAATTTGATTAAAGCATATTAAATATTATTTGACTGCTTTCCATTGCCATTAGTAACTATTAGCAAATAGTGAGTGTGAGTTGGAAACAATTGAGAGAGAGAGTCAGCATGGTATCTATTATTCTCTCCTTCCCCACATTTTTTGACTATGCATTCACGAAACAATAATTTCTTTTAAGGATAAGAAAAGTGAAAAAGGAAGATATATGATTGGATAAATAAGGTGATGGAGAAAAAAATGGTATTATACTAATAACATTATTCCAAAAGTAATTATGGGTTTTGAATGAACGTGATAGGGAACAGAGATACTGGTGCATGATCTATAGATCATGTGAGTGTTGCACACCAATTTGATGAGTTATATAAGTTAATTATGGTCAAAAAGTAAGCCAAATTCATTGATTAACCATTGTCCCCACTTGCATCCATCTTTGTCTAGTTTGTTGAAAGATCTCCAACAGTAAGCGCATCTGAATTATTATGAAACTACACCACTCCTAATTATTAGTTGATAGCTCCTATAGTCCTATTCCATAATTATTGCATGCCCTACTTTTTCTTCTCAATTTTGGACCCTTCTCCTAACGTGTCTTTCCATCAAGATTAGCTCTTTTATAAATATTCATGCACTTCTTTAAAAATGGTATATATTTTATACTTTTTTTTTCAATTTATTAAGTTTATGGTATAACTTAAACAAAGCTCCAAGGTTTATTCTCAACAATTCAATTGTAAGCTCAGTTATAGCATGTAAAGTCTATTAAAGTTTCCATTTGTGACATTCACTAACTTCATGCACTCTCTTCAAAAGCTCAAGCCTTTTTGGGTCTTACTCATTAGTCAAAACTCGTCATTTAGTGCACTTGTTTTTTTATTGAAAATGTAACTAATAATTACACATGACCCATCAAAAAAGTTTTATTTGTATGCTAATAAATAGCTGAGTTGAGGGATACTAAACTTGACTATAATCAAGACTTCTATTAACAAACCCAATTGCTCAATTAGTATTGAATTGGATAGGACTAAGTTAATAACATATATTAAAAAAAAATCTCTTTATGTATTTCTTCTTCACCAGCATTTTAGATATACAAGAAAATTGTACCATTATTATTATTATTTTATTAATTATAAATAAAATTGGTGCAAGTACAACCCCACCCAGAAAGTTAAGACAGCTACATACCCTATATAGAAAATAGACCATGAGATGGGGGAATTACTTTATCCCTTTAGAGTATTAGACTACTAGGCCCATTTTCCATCAGATTTTTCAGTAAAACCCACAATGAGGTGTCCCATTTAATACTACAAAACTAGAAATTACCTCAGGTTGGTAAGAAATTTGATATCATTGAAGAAAATTTTCAATAAATAAGTTCTTCACTTATCTGGTTAATCAAATCAAACTTTCACGCCACTACTAGAATCTTTTAGAAAAGACGTACCAGAAAAATTGACATTAATAAATCATAAACAAACTCATATAAAAATTTATGATAAAATCTTAAAACAATAAGGATGTGACGCACAACTTTGACATTAATAAATCATAAACAAACTCATATAAAAATTTATGATAAAATCTTAAAACAATAAGGATGTGACGCACAACTTTGAGTAAAATTTTGTTGTAAACAGAAAAAGCCCATGGGTTAAGAGTGGGGCCTAAGAAAAGACAAAAGATAAATAGGGTTAGAAGATGTTATGTTGGGCTTGACCTAATTCCTAAGGCACATAGGTCCACCTATGGTCAAACGTCACATCACCGCACGCATGCCTTAAAATCTCGACGTATCATTTTCATGTAAATGCATGCATTAATAGTAATTTGTTTTATACAAATAAAACTACGCGGATAAATGATATTTTATACTCATATAAACTAAAATACAAAACCCTTAAAAGATTCCAACCTTTTTATGTTTTACTACGAAATTAGAGACCGAACTAAAGGTTTTCGTTTACGGGCATACTTTTGGATGTAACAATGTTTAGGAAATTAAGTTTTATTCTTAATCTTAATCATTAGTACTTTTTTCCCTTTAATACAATGGGATTATTTGTTTAATAAAAAAAGTTGTCAGAGTCAAAGTCGACTCAGAGACACTCATGCACTAGCTGGCAGTGGAGAAATATTCTGAAGAAGGAAGAATGGAGGAGGGTGTGTTTGTCCATAAATAGCTTTGTTGGCTTTTTCTTTTCTTAAATAATTAGAAGACAAAGTTAATATTATCCATAACCACAGGCCTAATTATAAATCATAAACTTGCAAGCATTAAATTAATGAATGTAATTAGTTGGGTGAGTGTTTGTTTGAGAATATATCATTTCATAATTATAAATTTGTTAGCAACTTCCAATTGAAACGAAGTTTTTCAAATAATGAGCCATGCATAACGAATTATTCCTTCAATTTCATACATATGTGTTGGAGCAATGTCACGTCACATCACTTTGAATTTCTGGCCTCGAGAACTGTTCCCTTGCTTAATGCGAAATTTTGCATCTAAAAAGAGTTAGTGACTATAAGATAAAGGACCAAAACTATCACGTGCCATTTATGAATCTAGGATTAAATAATTTTGATTATTCATATGTTGCTGCCTTTACAAAAAACAACAGTAGCTGGGCCTTGCAATAGTAGCTATTGGACTGGAATAAGCCCAGATAAGCGCGTTTGAATTCTGGAATAGTTTTAGAAACGTACTTATTTACAGATTGTGGGGCTGAAGCAAGTATTGTTACTTATAATTTTGTAGTTGAGTACGGTGAGAACTCCTTTTGGTAATTAATATGGTATAGTGATATGTTTGTCTTTTTTTGCATGTTGTTAACAGTGTGTGAACTATTTGGGATGCAGTGGATTTGACTAAGGATAGAGAAGATTTTGGTAATGTTGTGGTACGCTTGTATGAGTGACTTTGGTATATTAATAGTGACCAACTATTTTTACTTTTACAGTTTTGATAAAGCAAGCTTTTATGCTTAAATACTCATTTGATCTGATTTAGGTAAGTGAACATGTTAGTACAACATAAAGGTCAAGAACAAAACTCATTTCAAAGTACTTGTAAAAGCTATCGGTATTCAAGTTGCTAGCAAAATTATAGTGTATGGAAAGAGAATTGGTCTGTACTATGAAACATATGTGAAATTTAATGAAAAAACATTTGTATTATACGGCCAACCGGTCACTGTTGATCGACCGAAATATATCCTCAGTCGGGACTCACCATCAAGTTAGTAGTCCTGAATAACTATTTGGTGATGAGCACATGCATAAGCATGTGAGAGTGGGTTAGAAATAGGAATATTGCAGGTAAGCACAAATCGTAAATGAATATGTTGTAATTAATTTCTGTTACAAAATCATAGCTGAAGAGAATGGGCCCAAACTCATTAAGCCCACTACTACGCCTATAAATACAAGCTCAACCATTTTAAGCAAGGTACTTCTAAACTCTGATTTATACTCCTGCACACTCTAACCCTAAATTGACTTGAGCGTCGGAGTGCCTGCAGGACCCCCTTCCGGGACGGTGGAATTCAGAACACTTCGGGAGCAGTCAAGGAATCAGCACGAGAAGATATTGTTGTTGCTAGAGCCAGCCGGTCCTGTGCGATAACAACATTCAAGAACAAAAAATTTTTCTAAATGAGCAAAGTGTTTAAAGATTAGGCCTAAGAAGTACAAATATAGAAAAAAATGTTTTTAATTAATTATCTCTTGTTAGAAATACAAATCTTATGTATTAAGATTGTAACACATAGAAAAAAATAGGAAAAATAATTAATTATTTTTAACTCATTTAATGTATCACTTGAGTTGCCATTTATGTTGATTTTATCGTAAGAATAAATACATGAATTTATGACAACTTCTCAGGATTAGTGTAATTCATTTCTCATAAGTATTTATTACAATGTTTAAATTTTAAGCTCTATAATTAGTATTTATTATGTCAATTTAATTAATGACCGTATAACATAAATAAATAATTTTTTTACTTCTAATTTTGTATCATGAATTCTCATTTTCCTTCTATTATGTTGTTTTCATTCAACTATTAACTTCATCTTTATTTTTTTCATTGTTTTGGTCTTTATTTATCCATTAATATTCCTCTTTATTAATTTTCTTTTTTATCTCTGCTTTGTGTTTTCTTTATTATGTTCACTTTCTTTATCTTTAATTTTCTTCGTCTTAGCTCCTCCATTTGTGTCTTTCTCAATCGGTATTGCTTGTTTTCTCTTTATTTTGTGTAATTTCTCCATCATTCACAATATATTATTTAGTAAGTGTTCAAAAGAAATTCTAAATTTTTTACTTAACTCTTATTTCTTAATTTTTGTATCATCCTGGTTGCTTCATTCTAGAACCAAAATAAAAGGTCCATTTTAATTTCATAAGAAAGTGTCTTTTAACATTAGATTTTATTTTGCAATCACATCTTTCACAAAATTGGAGTTTGACATCTATGTGCTTAGTTCTTTATGATAAAATTAATTCATAGCTAAATGTGTTCACTTTGATTATCACATAACACTCTAGGAATCAATTTTTCTACATGTGAATTTATTAACCATTCTCATCATTGAGTAACTTCATTAATTGTTTCAATGACTAAAGAATTCAAATTCAGTGGTGGACAAAGATACCATATATTAAAAATTGCATTTCTAACTAATATTGTTACCATAATATTAACACAACATGTAACATCTAAGTTTAGTAACATATTGACATCATCAAACTATTTTCATCTATACGTTCATACAACTTTAATTGTTCATTTCAAGTATATGAAATTCCATTTCAAGCTTTTAATGCATTTTTCCATGTCTCCCCATTTATCTACTCATAAAACTCATGGTATGGACAAAATTTGATTTGGTAATCAAGAGACTCACTACAAGGTTTGATTTGATTTTTTATCATCTTCATGTAAGTTTTTTTCATTCTTTTTGGAAAATCTTATATAGGCTCTTTTTCATTGTTTGTGAGAGAATCTTATTGAGAGAGATGAACATGTTGTATCATATAAGTTATTATTGCCTTTGAGTTATCAATAATATATATATATATAAAACTTGATGTAAATTTTATAAGGTTTAATTAAATTTAAAATTTTATAATTTTAATATGGTATCAAAGTCTATTTTAACAAAATTTATTGAATCTATTACTTATATATGAAATCACTTACAAAATAATTTATTCATGAGATAAAAGTGGCCATGATAATCTTAAGCTTAATAGTTCATATTTTTTATCATTAAATGAATTGTTGATACGTTGATTTTTATTTTCAAATAAATTTTACTATGTGCTGTAGAAAAGGAAGTTTTACTGCATTTAAGATATTTATACTTCATTATTAGCAAAAACACTATTATGAGTAGGTGTATTAAAGATTTTAGTTATTAGTTATGTTATCGTTATTTAAATCAGACAAATACGTACTTAATTGATGAGTAAAAATTACCTTTTAAGAGAGTTGCCTAATGCTTAAGCTAATTTCACGAAGAGTATTATTTAACTTATTAAGGGTGAAAAGATTGATACAAGCACCAAACAATAAATGATAAAAAAAATAATTATTAAAATAAACAATTGATTAAAGTTAAATTCACTAAAATATCCTTTTTTTCTAATAAAAAAAGTATTCATTTAACTTTATATTCATATATTATTTTTAATCGACAAAACTACTCATTCTCTAAATCTCATGTTAAATTAATAATTTAACTATAAATTATTGATATGTTTTTCGAAGGTGACACACCAAAAGAATTTCGTGTCACTGAATCATAGATTAATTCATATAAGTGACTAAAAAACCACTTTAAATAAAAAATTTAATTATAAAAAAGATATTGTACAAAAATTACAATTTAAGCTATTCTAATTTACTAACAATGGACCCATATATGAAGTTGTTTTAGTCATTCTTTATACTGCACTACTATTATATTCTATAAAAAAAAATCAACATGAGAGCAAACCCCTATCCTCAGAAAAGAAATCTTCCTATTTGTCTAACATGCCCATCAATCAAAAGATGTATGAGAGAAAAAAGATATAGATATTTGGTTTTCTTATCCTTTTGTCTTTTACCTCGCTAAAAAAGAGTAGACCAACATAAAAAAAAAAAAAAAAAAAAAAAAAAAAAAAAAAAAAAAAAAAACAATAACTTGAACCCAATGCACATAAAATATAAACCAACAAAATGATACATTCTGAAACAAGCCCAGTTTTTGCTACCCAACAACGATAAAGGTGTCTGGTTTATTATTGATTCCAAACAACCTTGACAATATGTACTCTTCTCTTCAGCAGCCCAAAACAAAAACAATACAATGTTCTAACCAAACCAAAATATTGGTTTTAGTGAAATGTGAAATAAACACAAATATAACGAGAAAAGTAAAATTAGATCGAAGTAAGCAGCATTTGGTTTATATTCTGACAATGTTGACAAAATTAAGTGTTGACATAACTTAAAAGGCAAACAAAATTAGATGTTCACACAACTCGTGAGTAACTTGTCCAGAAAGTAAATATGATAATTGCTTTGAATGAATGCTGGTGTCTTCCTTCCCTGTGCATCGACAAGGCTCCATAGAATAGTTATAAATATGGTTAAATTATATTTTTCGTGTCTTGCTTTTATTTAAATTTTTAGTTGGTCGTAATAATTTTGAAGTGCATTAAAATCAATAGTTTAGTGTGTTAAAAAAAGTGTTTTTGATTTAATGCTTGAGTGGTTGTACCAAGTTGCATTGGTATACAGCTATCTTTACCTGAATTCTATCTCTATAACCGCAGACACACAGTTGATTAACGCCCCCACCTAACCAAATTAATCTCAAAATTTTGGTGGACCATGGGATTGGTCCAAATTGGTGATCCAAATTTTGGTCCCAAAATGCAAAAATAAAAAACAAGAAAAATAATTAACATGTCTAATAAACTAGGCAGGGTGAAGTAAATTGTCTAAGTGGGTGTTTTGGAACCTAGTCAATGATGCTTCAGGTTTCACTAAATTGTGTTAAGAATAACTAGTTGTTACTCTTATGATCCACATATGAGGTGTGTGGATAAGAATCCAACATATAGAAAGAATTTATTTTATTTTATTTTTTTCTTCCTTTGCTTGATTATAGAATTAACCTTCACATTTGAAGAGACAAGGTTAGATAAAGCATCTTTTAATATATATTCTAAAATTCTAAGATTACAAGTTTGTTTGGTATCATTATGAAAGTTAACCAGTTGTGTCAAATATTTTAAGTTCAAGCTTTTGTTTGTGTAAGGAAAGAGATTATTCAAACATAATAAAAATTTTAAAATAAACCTCAAATTCAATTTATTTTAAAAGTATAAAACTTTAGCCTGATTCAACAATTCATGTCCTGATGGTTTCTCTTCACCAAATTATCTGGGATTCATTCATTTAGTATATAACAGACACCTAACAGTTTCTCATTGAAGCAAAATCAATTTCTTTTAACATCCAAAACATCTTTATACACATCTAATAACAAAGCAAATGAAGTGTGTAAAGAGTGCAACGGAAAGCAGTTGTAGTTGAAGTAGAATGCAACTGTAAACGAACTTTACCTGTAAAGTTAAAGAGTCCAAATTCTATAAGATGATTTTAAGTTTTCCCTAAGCAGTATCTCTAATCCGAGGGTTGATAATTGATTAATGATTGTACTCAGTCAATCCAAAAAAGATTCTCATAATCAGACGGCTATAAACGAGTGTCCAAGATCTAAGGAGAGAGGCCCAACCGTTGACCGGCAAGGTCACACGTTGTCTCGGTGAACCCCACCCTAGACTTCACCAAATCAAACTCCATCCACACATTCTGCTGATGATGATGCCCAATCACGTACGCTTCAATTCCCAACAAATCAGAGTTCCCAAAAGTGAAGCAATAAACCCAATCGCTCCCCTTCCTTACCCTATACAACAGCCTCTCCCCGGACACCCTCATCTCCGCCCCCGAAAACACCAGCGTCACTGCCGGAACCGCCGCCAAACTCGCGGGTGCGTGGTAGCACAAGTCCATCGCCCCCTCAAACACAAAATCCGGGTCCTCGATTCGGGTCAGCACCCCCTTTGTTTGCTCCAAGAACTCATCTTTCAATGCCGAGTAAACCGACCCGAGAAGAAAAGTGAACTGGGTACCCGAATCCACCATCGTCTGACCCGCCCCGGTGTGGTCGGGCACGAACACCGACTTCGGAAGTTGCAGAAGTTTCTCCGAAACCTTGATCCCCTCGAGCTGGACCGTATACGCCACCCTGTCAAAGTACGGCAACGAGGTTGTTGCCGTCACTAAAGGTGTATACTTCAGCGGCCCCAGCCACGGTGCGGCGGCGGCTCCGCCTCCAAGAAGGAGGACTCCGGAGGCGTCGTTCCCGGAGATGCAGTACGAGAATTTGGGGAGCGCCATTTGGGTCACCAGCGAGAGAGAGCCTCGGTTCATGCCCATCAGACCCGTGGTTTTGGAATCCTCGTCGGCGTTGGAGGTGTACCCGGAGGTGTCCATGCACCCGAACAGGGTTCCCGGTTGTGCTGCGCCACCGATGAAGAAGGTTTCTGCGGCGAGGGTGCCCTCGACGGAGGAGGAGTCGGCGTAGGAGACGATGACGTGGCAGAATTTGTTGGGGTCGCAGGAAGCGGGTAGGATAAGGTCACGAGTTCGAGTCTTGCATATGGATGAATTGCATGGAGTTATGATGTAGGAGGATGAGAGCAAAGGTTTGAAGGTTGAGTTTAGGTTTGGGAGTTGTTTGCAGTGGAGCCAGGAGAGTTCACTCCCTGTGTCGAGGACCATGGTAACGTTCTGTGGGGGTGAGCCTACGGCTAGTGAGACAGTTAGTGTTACGTTATGCTGGAAAGAGAGCTTACGTGAGGGTGTTTGTGTTTGTGTCTGTGTTTTTAGAGGCAGTAGGAGGGATTTTTGTGTTTGTGATGAAGAAACACGTGTTTGGATTTGGAGGAGAATGAAGAGGAAGGGGATTGTGAAGGAAGGGAGAGGAAGAGAAAGAGAAGACTTAGAAGAGGCCATGAAGGGAGAGTATTGATTCAGGTTTGTGTTGGTTGGTGGATTGAGAATATTGGTTCAGGTTTGGTTTGTATCTCATGAGTTTGCTAAGTTGGAAGTTTGAATTGATATTAAATGGGGAGAGAGAAAGTTGGAAGAGGATTGGATTGTCCAAAGAGATGGTCTCCGTGTGAAGGTGTGGTGGAGCTCTCCAAAGATTCTCCTGTATAGCTGTATCAGAGGAGAATTCGTGTCGTTACATTCACTGGAAAATGAATGTCTTGTTTGCTAGTATTATAAAAGGTAAAACTATTGAGAAATTCTAGCCTTTTTAACAACAAAAGGGTGATTAGTATGCAACCTTGATAGTGTTGATATGATGTCTATTTTTGACTGCTTGAGACGGTTAACTATTTAATTTACTATTTGACTGCATGAATCTATGATAGTGATAATCTACCGATCTCATCTTAGGTTTAAATAAATTTTAAATAATATATAATCAATTTAAGTATTTAATTATTAATAATGCTTAATCTAGAATTATTCAATTTGTGTTCTTTTATGGTGATAGTGTAAAGAAGTGTATTTATAGATCTAGAAGCATTTAATATCTTTATTTAGAGGTAGTGAGGTAACACTTGTTATCAATAAAGTAAGGTTTCTTATTCTAAGTTGGTATTATGTACCTAAAGTCCCATTACTTAGGGTTAGTTATCGTTTGTGAGTGTATTAAGATTTAAATTCTAATTAGGATTATCTTATATTCATTTAAGAATAACCTTATATTCAATTAAGGAGATCGAGTATCCTACTTAATTAATAAGTAGGGATGTAAAAGAATCCATCTCCTTATTGTTTGAATTTGTTTTGATTTTAATGAGAAATCTCTCTATTGATTGTGTATGGGTATGTATATGAATAGGAAAACTTTGCTTTGACAACTACAACTGATATACAACTAGATGCCAACTGTTGACGTGGTTTAATTGCACACGTGGATAAGGATAAAATATGACTTTTCTTTTTAAAGGAAATTTATGGTATTTTTTTATGAAATGACATAATTAGATTTTAAGTATCTAAATTTAAGATTTGAAACGTGATAGGAGTCCAGTGCACCTATTTGCATAAGGGAGATTTTGTGTGAGAGTGATTGCGGTGGCGAGTGACGGTGGGAGACCATCGAAGGTGGCGAGCGACGGTGGGAGACCATCGATAGTGGCAAGCGACAGTGGCGAGTGACAGTGGTGAGAGAATCGACGGTGGCGAGCGATGGTGGTTGAGAATTAATGACGACGACAACAATTTCGGTGACAACAACGGATACGACTGCAGTGGCGGCGACATCAATGGTGAGATTCAAGAGATCTGAGATTCAAACTCACTACTTCTCAACCCTTGGTGGAATATGCTGGGCAGTGTTTTAGATAGAATCCCAAACATGTAAACTCTAAAAATGACTCTCAATGCCATGCTGGAATGTTTTTTATACGTCATTTATCTTGGTCACATCAATGCCATATAAGGTTGTAAAGTGAGTGTGTGTCAGGTGTGGTTGTCAAACTATAACTACTCATATGAATAATATTGATTCTTTAAATACAGATGGAGATGTGTATCTACATATATACTCATCTTCGTCCCCGCCCTCATACTCGTCTATGATAAATTACTAAAACGTAACCTAAAAAAATTATTTTAACTTTTCTTTTGTCTTTAGTTTTGGATCATATATCTAATAATTTTTATTCTTTTCTATAATTATTTTATCTTTATCCAATATTTGATACTTTCATTATATATTTATACAATTATAATGATAATAATAATTTATTTCTTGATATTTGACATTGGAGAAAAGAAAATATGTATTATTTTAACATTTAATATTTGATATAATCATATTTCTTTGTTGTAATTTTTATTTTTTATAAAATTTTATTTAATTAATATTTGAAATAGACAGGAATGGATATATGTATACCTGTTTCCCAATGTAAATGAGAATGATACAAAAAAAATTCATACATATTAGATATGGAGAGATGAGAATAACCAACAAGTATGAATTTTATGTTGATGAACTTTTACATAAATGATGAAGATCTAATAGTTAAACCCGAATCAACCAGAGTCTTGTTGTCAATCTATATATATATATATATATA
>Ga0209489_102097_pt1 | contig 40884 bp, 22 predicted proteins | sample SiratrowhiteBW_FD_187527 | JGI IMG/M metagenome (GOLD analysis project Ga0209489, IMG submission 187527) | Root nodule microbial communities of legume samples collected from California, USA - Siratro white BW (SPAdes) (version 2) | ecosystem: Host-associated > Plants > Roots > Nodule | place...
TTTTTTTTTTTTTTTTTTTGTCAAACAAGAAGGATGAAATCAATTAGACTTAAAATTAGAAAGCACGTAACAATCCTTGTAAAACCTTAATATAATAATGATATCATCGTAGGACATAAGAATATGGTTTAAAGATAAAACCAGGATCGGCCATATCTGACTTATGGAACTAAATAAGATCACATCGCCATTAAGGTAAGAATTAAGTGGGTCATACTTAACCTTGAATAATCTTAAAGGCCATTTAAAGGAAGGTTTATAATGTTTATTGAGAATAAATTCTTAGATTTATAGTTTTTATTGAGAATAAATTCCTTTAAATACAAAATACTTAATGGTTGGAGCACACTGCATATAGGTAAAAAGTAAGAGTTAATACCGAAAAAAAAAAAGAAGCAAAAGACATGGAGATTAATTTAAAAAGAAAAAATATAGGAGAAAGAAGGACAAAGAATCTTTAGCTGAAAAACAAGTATTCACCGTTTTTTACTAGAACAAAAATTATTAAAGGTGACATAACATATCAAATCAAGGAAATATGTCATCATGGAATCATATATTAAACTTAGAAAATATGTCATGTTTATTCGAAGTTATAAACATGAGTTTGTTAGTTTTTGAAAATGTGTACTCGTTTTAATATTTGAATATCTGCTTGCTCTTAGGAATGTGACATAAAATATTAGGTTTGATATTCAAAGAAGTTTAGACACCTATTGAACCATGTCCTCGGTACTCATCTATGAATATATATATATATATATATATATATATATATATATATATATATATATATATATATATCAAAATTGGATTTTTTTTCTTAAATTTTCTGTAACACTTAACATGTCCTTAAATTGTTTTTCTTATAGATTATTTTTTTATGAAAGATAATTTTATTTGAACAAAATAAGATGATTATATTGCTACAAAGTCTAAAGTTCATCTCGAAATTCAAATATCTAACTCTACCATCAATTTTGACACCATTTGTTTTTGTTTTTGTTTTTTTCTTTTACCATTTTTTAGTTTTAAAACTAAACGTTACAAATCACCCTCTAAAAGAATCTTATTAAAAAAAAAAATTCTAAAATCTCGACAACTCTTTTTTTTGTTATTATCTTCAAACATTGAGTGGATATAAACTAAACAAATTCCCCTTAATATTTTTTTAATTAAAGGTATTAACATATATGACACTCTTAAAATTAATTAATATTGTCAATTAAAAAATAACTGAGTTATTTTCAGATTAAATTAATATATTTATTAAATATTAAAATTAAAATTACTGACATTTATTGAAAGAAGCAATTTCAACAAAGTCAACGAGAAACAAAAAATGTATTGAACCAAAATATTTTAATAAGTTCAGTTCTGAAAGATATAATTTTATTATTGATATAATGTTTAAAATAACTAGTGTAAAATATAACAAATAATAATTTACAATTAAATTAATATATACTCATTATACCTACTTTATTTTCCTCGTTTTAAAACATAAGAAAATAACTAGCCGAGAGAATACATTTCTCAACTTATCTCAACTAATTTGAATAAAAAATCAGTTTTCCTAAACCAACTAGTATAATTTATGTTAACACTACCATACTAGTATATAATTTATCACTTTGAAATGTTTTTTTTAACACAACTAATTAGTATTATATAATATTAGGATTAAAATTGATTTTTTTAATTCTGGAAAATAAAAGTATATACTTTTTTATAGTAATTAAAATAATAAGCAATTCACATTATCAGATTTTGCTATTCTTTTTGTAAAAGTGTGAACGCACGTTTAATCGCCGTTACCGTAAATCCGCGGTTAAGTGAACTAAGCCAAAACTGAGAGCGAATTACCTACTGATGCTTCCAAAACAATTCATAACGCATTCACAGTGAAAAAGCTTTACCAACAAATGTCGTTACATCACGATTCTCAGTATCGTATCTACTCCTGACCTAATCTCTTAGATTAGATAACCACTTTTCACCCAAAACAAAACGATTACGATAATTGTAGTTTGGTAAGCCTAATCTTTATTCCTTTTTATTTATATTATTTATTTTGGGTTAAAGTTTGGTAAGGTAAGGTAAGCGCTTCATTTTGCATTTCTCATTTCGCACTTCGCACTGATCACTTCACACAGTTACTCACTTCAACACCGACTCGCCAACAAATTTCAATGGCGCCGTCTTTCGCAATCAACAGCGGCTTTCCCGGCACCAGAGTCACTCCTCCTTCCGACACCGGCCGATTTGCCGCCGTCTACAGCGAGGTCCAAAACAGCCGCATCGACCACGCCCTCCCTCTCCCCTCCGTTCTCAAAACCCCTTTCGTCGTCGTCGACGGTCCCCAAAGCACCGCCGCCGGCAATCCTGGTCTCTCTTCTTCCCATTCGCTACTTCAATTTTCCGTCAACAGTTCCACTTCTATCTAATTTTGAGATCTTCTCTGTCTCTCTTCTTTTGCAGATGAGATCGCGAAGCTGTTTCCGAACCTGTTTGGGCAACCGTCTGCAAGTTTGGTGCCGAGTGATTCCGACGCGCTTCATGCGAATCGAAATCTGAAGATTGGCGTGGTTCTGTCCGGTGGTCAGGCTCCCGGCGGTCACAATGTGATTTCTGGAATCTTCGGTAAAGGATAATTTACATTTCAATTAAATTTAATCAGTGTGTTCAATTTGTATGTTGTTTAGGTTTATGTGGTTTATTAGGTTTCAATTTGAACGTTTGGTTTTCGTTTTAGATTACCTGCAAGAAAAAGCAGAAGGAAGCACATTGTATGGTTTCAGGGGTGGTCCAGCTGGCATCATGAAGTGCAAATACGTTGAACTCACCTCAGAGTATATTTATCCTTATAGAAATCAGGTTTATGTTCCTAGTTTCAACTTTCTATAAGTGTAGTTGGGCACAATTTGTCGTCGTCATTATTATTAGTATTATTATTAATTTCATTGTTCGAATAAAAATTTAGTAGTTGCTAGTTGGAGCATTCGCATATTCCCTTTGTACATTGACTCTTTAACTGGTGATATCGGCCTTTTGTTTTCTTCAAATAATGTTTCTAGATAAACATCTGTCTTTCACTGTAATGTTGTTTGTATTTCTTGACTTCTGAATCTGATGCTGTAAACTTAATGCTTTTTTGACATGCCTTCTATGGGTGAGTCGTGTCTGTAAATATTTCCAGCGAGACGTCCTGCTGTTGTTGTTGTTGCTACTTTCCCCTGGAAATAATAATCAGGAGATTGTGATGGCTAGTGCGAATAAGTTCTATTGGCAGGGTGTTTTTGAAATGTTGTTGCTATTTTTCCCTAGAAATAATAATCAGGAGATTGTGTCGGCTAATAGGAATGAGTTCTGTTGGCAGGGTGGTTTTGACATGATTCGTAGTGGGAGGGACAAGATTGAAACTCCAGAGCAGGTTGGCTCATTTGTATCTGTCACTCTGCTGTTTAGATTGTTCATTTGAACTCTCGTACATCTTCAAGTTTGAATAGTAATTTAGTTTACTTGTACAGTTTAGACAAGCTGAAGAAACAGTGCAGAAGCTAGACTTGGACGGCCTTGTTGTTATTGGTGGAGATGACTCAAACACAAATGCATGCCTACTTGCTGAGCATTTCAGGTTTCTATGAATGGAATTTTACTTTTAGCATGATCTGCATCCAGGAGCAGCGATTCCCCAATATTTATATTTTTATACGCATGTAGTGGTCTTTAGCATTGAGGTCCATTATTTTAAATTTTAGTCAATGCAATTTCTAGTATTGGGGTCTTCAACACCCTTTGGATTTTTATTTTTATTTTTTGGATCCTTACTTGTCCGGGAACAGAAACATTGTTTTTTCTTGTTAGTTTGTGATTGGTCTTCAATGGTCTTCTTACGTCTATTAGTATAAAATTGTTTGGCATATACACATTAGAGAAAAAAAAAAAAATTACCTTTCATAAATATGCTACTGTTTCTGTTTAACTATTGTTTGTCTGATTTGGATTATACAGGAGTAAAAATATGAAAACTCGTGTGATTGGGTGCCCTAAAACCATTGATGGCGATCTGAAATGCAAAGAAGTTCCCACAAGTTTTGGGTTTGATACAGCATGCAAGGTGAATGAAACTATACAGTTAGTCTTCCCTGTGCATTTATAATTATGTATTGGTCTAATCTTATATGTTATTGTAACATGTAAAAAAAGCAATTTTATCTTTGCAACACCAAGAATTTGCATAGCTCAAACTATGAATGGGAATATCCTAAGTATATAAACGAAGTTTTTGAGAGAATCGGATGCATTGCATTTTTCTCCACCAATGCAGTCAATATTATCATATTTTAACCTTTAATATGGTCCTTGATTTTGTATATAATTTATTGTATGTTCGATCAATGTTGCTTTTCCTTTTCATTTTATCATATGGTGTGCTATCTGGTTGGTTTATTTGTGGTGAATAGTCTTATGATATTTAGAAACTCCATTCCCATAAATGCTCTAAATAATGATTTGTAGTGCATATTCTTCAGCTTTCCCCTTTTAAATGTACGTTTCATGCTTGCGTGATCTGACCCAGTTTACTTTTTTATGCAGATTTATTCAGAAATGATTGGCAATGTTATGATAGATGCTCGATCAACTGGAAAATATTACCATTGTAAGTATCTGAAAAAGGTTGGAAATTTTTTAGAACTCTGGCAATTATTATAGACTGGATGCGTTGCTGAGCTGTGGTTACCAATCTATAATGCTTCCCTTAGGACATTCAGATATTGATTGTTTTCGCTAGTAGTTTGATTCCATTACTTGCATATGGGCCACTAAATCTTTTAAGTTTTACATAACCAATTGCTAAAATCTGAAGTCAGTTTCAATGTTTTTTTTAATTCTAAAATTGCAAATTCAATTACTGTGATGATAAAAGTATGCTACTATGCTTAAAGGTCATTATTTGCTGCTTATGCTATATTCTTTTGACGCAAATACCATGTTTATATGATATCTTGTTCACCCATCTGAATTTTATGATTTGCTTGATAGACAAGAGAGAAATAGGTTAGATGGAAATAAATTGGAAGAGTAGAGAAATAGATGAAATTAAAGTTGTTTGGTTGAAGAGAAATGGAGAAGTGACGAAAAGAGAGATAATGAGATGAGTAGAAAAAGGTCAGAGATAATACAATTTGTCTCACCATTTTTTAAAATTGTTTTTTCACTTTTCTTTTCCCACTTACCTTTATCATTTCCATCCTTCCCCCATTGTGGCCCGTCCTCTCAACCAAAGAACACAATAAACTCCCTTGCATTGTGTCAACAAATCTCTTGCTATGTGATTTTGCTATTTTTGATTCTCTTGAATTATATTTGTATGCATGGTTTAGTCTTGTTGAAAGGTTCATTTAATTTTGTAAAAGATATGGTTTGATCTTAGTAATTAGGGAAATATGTACAACTAATAATTAGGGACATTATCCATTATTAGCCATTATAAGGTTTTCCTATAGTATATGATAATTGTTGTCTAGTAGGCAAACTTAATTACCTATCTCTCACTAGATCAAACATCATATATTCACTCAGTGTAGTTAACCAATTCTTAAAGGCCCCATGTGATAGGCATTGGAATGTTGTGATACGTATCCTTTGATACATCAACAAATGTATCAAGTTGAGGTTTAATATATGCATATAAAGGTAATTTCAAAGTTTGTTTGTCATTTTAAAGTTGATTGAAAGAGATTACCATTAGATAGGAGGTCTACTTCTGGATATTATCTTCTCATGGGTGGGAACTTGATTTCTTGGAGGAGCAAGAAGCAAAAGACAGGTTTTAGATCCGGTGTATGGCTTAAGCAACTTCTCCGCTAACTAAAATTTGGAGATACGTATGATACTCAACGAATATATGACAATGAAGTCACCATTGACATTGCATCAAATCCAATCTACCATTACCAGACTACATACATAGAAATTGATAGTTATTCTATGGGAGAAGGTGCTCTCACAAGAAATCATCATTGACTTTGTCCACTCCGGGGACCAACTGGCAAACATGCTCGCTAAATCCCTGAAGAACTCTCATATTGATCACAATTTTAACAAGCTTGACTTATATGACATATATACTCTAACTTGAGGGAAGTGTAAAAGATATGATTTGATCTTAGTAATTTGGGAAATATGTACACCTGATAATGAGGGATATTCTCCATTATTAGCCATTATTTGGTTTTCCTATATTATACTTTGAATGATTATAGAGGAAGTATTTACTTGTGTGATATAAACACACAATTCACGACAGAGAAACTCTCTAAATTTCATGACATATTATTAAGTCATTGTGCTCTCACTCGTCTCTCTCTCACACATGCACTGTGTGTACCTGTTTATTTTTGCTGTACTGGGTTTCGAACACTGGTTAAGAGATGGCCACATGTATACAGTTGTTCGGTTGATGGGACGTGCAGCTTCACACATTACACTGGAATGTGCTTTGCAAACTCATCCAAACATCACTCTTATTGGAGAAGAGGTTTCTCATGAATCTTATCATTTTTATCTAATGTTTGATCAGTGACTTGTCAGGGCTCTATCAAAAATTTGATTTGACATGTAAATATCTTATTTCAGGTTGCTGCCAAGAACATGACGCTGAAAGATGTCACTGACTACATTGTGGATATCATTTCTAAAAGAGCCGAGGATAATTATAACTATGGGGTCATTCTTATCCCTGAAGGTCTAATTGATTTCATTCCAGAGGTAGCTATTGCTAACCATAAACATTCGTTTCTACCCATGTTTCTACCCATGTGATGATGCTTTGGATCTGTTCATCTACAATCAATATGGAAGCACATGTTAATGGTGTCACTTCTGTATTCTTTTTGTTTGCAGGTCCAACACCTTATTGCAGAACTCAATGAAATTCTGGCCCATGAAACCGTGGATGAGGGAGGGCTTTGGAAGAAGAAACTCACTGATCAGTCATTAAATCTTTTTGAACTTTTACCTAAAGCAATTCAAGAACAATTAATGCTTGAAAGAGATCCTCATGGAAATGTTCAGGTGTTTAATGGTGTTATAGTGCTATGCTTGCTGTGTTTATCTTGTCCTGTAATGCAATTTGACTGAACCTCAAAGTCGGTATTTATTTCCATTTAGGTTGCCAAGATTGAAACAGAGAAAATGTTTATTCAAATGGTTGAAACTGAGTTGGAGAAGAGAAAGCAACAAGGCACATATAAAGGGGGATTTAGGGGGCAGTCCCACTTTTTCGGGTATTCCATCTAATTTAGATGATTTCTTGGAGTTGCAAGGTTTGATAATATGAATTGCTGAGACAGAAAAATAAGAAGTTCTATGTATGTCCATGCTTGATAATATATTTATCGTGGGTTAAGAAAATTTACTTTTGACCATACAATAGCTATTACTATCTTTGACTTCGTTTTTTAGAGTTTGTAGTTACCAGTACTCTTAAAATATGCAGCTATGAAGGGAGATGTGGCTTGCCAACTAATTTTGATTCTTCTTACTGCTATGCATTGGGTTATGGTGCTGCAGCCCTCCTGCAAAGTGGGAAGACTGGATTAATATCATCAGTTTGTGCCAATACTCTTTTCATTTATCTTCTATTTATCAAATTAAATATTTCTTCTAGATTGTTTTTAATGATTGATTTTGGTTTGTTTGGTAATACTTGGGCGATCAACTCAATATTTGGATTTGCTATGATATTTTATCAGGTTGCGAATTTGTGTGCTCCTGTAGAAGAGTGGACTGTTGGTGGAACTGCACTCACGTCACTGATGGACGTAGAGAGGAGACATGGTATGCATTGTGATCTATTGGAGCTTTTGCTTTGCCCCAATACCTATATTTTTGGATTTTATTCGTTACGAGACATTTTGTCTCCATGTTAAAAAAACTTAGGATCCATTTTGTAGGAATGAATAAGTAAGAAATACTGAAATAGGATGGTGGAAAATACAGTGTAAATGAAGGTGTTTAGTTTCAGAAAAATAGAAAAAGATAAATATGAGAAATAGAATGGAAATAACTGATGAGTCCCACAACTTAAAAAATTTCTCCCCTCTCATTTCCCTTCAATCAAACACATTATGTTGTGTTTCCTACCTATCTTTCACCTTTCCACTCTATTTCCCTTTTACCAAACAAAAGGTTCGGTCCATGTTTATGCCCAAAAGTTCTATCGTTGCTATTCACTACTAATTTATTTTAAAATAGAAAATATTTTTTAGATGTATTTTATGGACTATCAATCACAGGAATTGTTTGTTTGACACAGATGACAATGTTAAAATTCCAGAGAATTTGTGTACATTTCAGTTATTTGAATGCTTTCTTGATGTTCTCTGTTGATAAATTGTGTGGTTTCCTTTTAGGTAAATTCAAGCCTGTGATCAAGAAGGCAATGGTGGAGCTTGAAGGTATGTATATATGTTCATCCTTTCTTTGAAGCCCCAAACCTAGTGAGAACTATATTGGTGGAACTGTTTTGAAACTGATCGATTACATACATTTTTCATGTTGAATCTTCAGGCGCGCCCTTCCAAAAGTTTGCCTCCTTGCGGGATGAGTGGGCCCTAAAAAATCGCTACATCAGTCCAGGTATGCATTGACAGTTTATGCACTCGCTGTTTCTGTTTTTCTGCACCTGCCATGCTCCTTTATTTAGTTTATAAATTGTGTTGTTGTTTTTGTTGGCTAGAAACTAGAAAATAACGCGGTAAGTTGAAATTTCTTTCAATGTTGAAATGGCGAAACGCTCATGATAATCCTTACTGTAGGTCCAATTCAATTCACTGGGCCAGGATCCGATGCTGTTAGTCAAACTTTACTCTTGGAGCTTGGTGCACAAGCTTAGACATATTACGAGTCCTTTTTTGATGGTGGCAATTGATGTTTTTCGGGAAGTACTGCAAATATAATAGACCGGAGATTAGTAATGCGGTTGTGTTTCTCACTTTGGAACTTTGCTATAGAATAGTTTATGCTTTAGTCGATGTGTATTTATTGTAAACTCGTGTTGCGTCATCGACTTACGTGTATGTTTTGGGAATATTTCGCCGCATGATATTCTAGTTCAATGTTCATTTGTCTCACCGTTTAGGTACCACCCTAACAGTGATGTAAATTAGTGCGAATTTTATGGTGGATTGTGTTTGCACAGGAAACCAAATGGTCTTTTTCGGCGCTGATTATTAAGACTCTGCGAGGTTGACCACAGTATCTAGCGGTGATTCTCGCAATTTAAAAAAAAAAAAATCCTTATAACTACTGGAAGGAATTAGTTTATTTAGACTTAGTAGATTTTTCAAGAGTTTTTCACAGATGTAATAGTTGTTTTTCAGAAATATTATCTTCCAAACATATTATTCGACCTAGAACTCTGGATTTGATGGTTTATATACTTTGGCATGAATTCAATGTAGCTAGTCAAAATAATTTCTAAACAAATAAGAATGTAAATTTCTTATAGCACCAACAGAAATGGACAGAAATTCATTGTTTTACTTCTGCTTGTTTGAAATTATAATGTATCCATTTTTATTTTAATATTTGTATAAATTGTAACAACTGGAGCTAATTTTTTTGTTTTGGGTGTGGCAGCTGACTCTGTTTTAATATTTTCCTTGTATTCAAGTCAGAAATTCTTTTTGACGCAATAATCAATAGAGGTGAAAATGCGTCCATCCTCCATCTCCAAAATGTGGTGTCATTCTTGGATCATATATCATGAATGGAAAAAAAAAAATGATATCTTATACGTAAAAAAATAGTCAAATGAATGGCTAGCAACCCCAGCAAGGATACATTCCGTGTAATTCGGGTGAGAAAGCTCTGTGCCAGGTCAGCTTTCTTTGAATAATATTGGATTAAACTCATAATAGAAACCTCTGGTGCTATCTACTGAACTCTAAATTAAGAGTGAGTGAACAGGGAAGGGAGTGGCGTGGTCCATGGAGACGTTTGTTAAGATAAGAAGATAACGCAGTCTTTATGATAAACAGATATGACATGTGCTTGTCTTCGCTGAATACATTTTGTAGCCATGAGTGTCGGCAGATAAGCTAGGGGCGACAGATTAAAAGCATCACATTAAATTATATATAATAATGCATCAACACTTGCATTTAGAGAAAAAGAGAGAAGATGAGTATTCTTTTATAACAGCAAGAAATAAACGGTAAATGTAATATTAAAACAATGTGGTTAAGTTAAATATATATATATATATATATATATATATATAGAAATAACAGTTTCTTTATTATAAATTACCTAATTATATATAGATATTTTAAATGGTTTTTTTAAACATAAATGTCAAATAAGTAATTTTGAACTTACAGAGCGTCAATCTAAGTTTAAGAGTAGGTTATTTATCATAACTTTATTTATTTACATCACATGATGATTTAATTAGATTTCATTAATACTCAATTTGACATAAAATATAGAAAGAATTCAAATATTATTTACTAGTGGATATCATGCTCATTTAATAACAATAAGTTTATCATGCTCGTAGACAAGATATACAATATAATGTGATTAGAGAAAAAATTAATAAATATTAATAAGTTATACGGTATACTGTGTTATACATATTATCATTCCTAAACTATACCAAAGAAGGTGTACTTAAAAAAGTAATAGCAGCAACCCTGTGTATGAATAATTTTCATTAACCAAACTTGACCAGTTAAAGAGAAATAATTTAAGATAAAATGTTATTATTCAACTTGTTAGACAAGAACATATACGTATTTATAAATATACAAATGAAAGGACATCTAAAAGATAAAATTATTATAAAAGGTAAACGGATCTTATATAAGATAGACTCGAATATATATCTAACACAATCGATACGTTTTTCATGAACATACATCTGAGATGTTGAATTTAAAATAAGCAGCTCATAACTTAACAGTCCAATACAATATACATCCATTCTTTTAAGAAACTACATATTAGAAGTGACATAAGATTGATAACATGCATTCAAATCAAAAACATTGAGTAGTCTATTACTCCTCAAATCACAGCTAAACCTGAGTGGGATGTTGTGTATATGGTACGTAGTATGCATGATGAAATTTGGATGAAGAATGAGTTGGGTAGCTTTGAAACGCGTGAATGATAAAGATGTGTGAGACAATGAACTAGACGTTTTACCGGCAATAGGTGACAGTAGATGTACATCAAAACGCATCTATTTCTCTATTTCTTTATACATTCATACATTCAGATACAGCCACGAAGGTTTGAAAACATGCTGCTCCTGTAGCATCACTCCGTACTCATGTATCAACTCAACGAAATTTAAGGTATACGACTCAATCACATAACCACACACGCACACTGCTTCATTTGTCTATCATAGCTGTTATGATTTTGAACCAAATAAAACAAGCACAACCATACATTCTGCTTCTGCTTCGCTTCTTTTCTTTCCCTTTTCCACCAAATCAATTAGCTTCTATCAGGATTCACAATCACAGACAGATAATATCTCTTCATTTATAGTGATAAATATATAGTTTTAAAAGAATTATGTATAGTCTTCCAACTTCAAATTTCTGCTAAAATACTATCTTTAGAGGCTTTTTTCCCGTCATTAAAAATCATCTCTGTAATGAAGAAAAATATAAATAAATAAACCTTTCTAATAAAAATAAAAACAAATAAATAAAACCCTGTTTTTTTTAAGTGCAATTTCTATAGTTTAGTTTTTCATTTAGTTACCTACTTATTTTCTGTGCTAGAAGGAGAAAAAGAAAGTTTTCTTTCTTTCTCCCACTTATACAATAAAAAAGGTACAAAAACAGTACAAGTTCTTTCCTGTTATTTGTGCATGGAGCAAGGACTGTCCCATTCAGATGGACTTCATTGACATTGACAAAATAATGTTGATGGATTCTTTTGTATAATTTATATCTAATAAATTATTTTTCATAAATATCGCATTTTATAAATTAATATTGTTCAAAATATTTTCGAACATTAAATATAACTCTCTCTCTCTCTCTCAATTCTCTTAATATGTTTTTTTAGGACAAAACATCATTTTTTTTTTCTGAAAGGGTAAGTATTATTATATTGATCTTTCAAATTAAGACAATCAAAATAAGTTTTTAAATTTAATTATTTATTTAACATTACTTTAGTCCTTAAAATTACGCACACATTTATTTTAAGTGTCATATTTTGTTTTTGTACCAACCACCCACAGTTCGCAGAAATATTATAACGGTGAATATTATTCGTAGATATATCTAAACATATTTGGTTATATTTTGATATTTTTAGTAATTTTTTAAAAAATTGAAAGAATGAAATTAAAACTAATAAATGTAACAAATCAATTTCCAATATTTCTACAAGAGTATCACATTTTCATCCTCTCTATCCAAATGCACATATAACATAATGACAGTTGTCTTGTAACCTTTTCAGAAATAAGCAATATCTGAGTATTACATTCTCATTTTTTTATTTAAAAATTAATAATTCACGAAAGAGAACACATTTTATGTTAATATTATAACTTAAGTCGTATATTTTTTTTTGAATTTGATTGTTGACATATATTTTCAAGTAAAATAATCAAGTTTTTCCTTATTTTCAGAAATGTCCATGTATTATATATATATATATATATATATATTTCTTCAGCACACAAATTAGAATTTGACCTAAATCATTAAACATGCAAATGAAAATTAATATCTAATTATTCTATTTTATGAGAAAACGTGTGTTATAGGAAATATCAAAAACATAATACTGTTGCTTTTGTAATGTTGTTATAAAAGGGCTTTCTTTGTGTTGCTTTTACTATTGATCTTTTTGAATGCCACTTGCCAATACAACTAATTTTCTTCATCTCTTCCCCAAAATTGAAGAACTACAATAGTTTCTAACCATATCTACACATGCTAAGATGAACAAATAATATGAAATTATGGATGCAGATCCTACTGTTTGTTGTTACTACAGTAGTTTATTCATTCATAATACCAATAAAAAAGCAAAAGAGTTGTTGAGAAATATGATTGAGAAGATGACTGTAGTAAATGAATGATGCATTACTGAAAGTTAAAAGTTAAAAGTTAAAGTGAAAGTAATAGTGTTGAGTTTATTTTTTGCTACCAACCAATTAAAACAGGTAAATCATTAGACTTTTGCCCTTCATTATCGTGACTTTTCCTTTTGTTTTTGTCTTTGCTACAATTATTGAATAATTATAATTTTCTCAACACAAACCATTTTTTGTTATCAGTCATTGATATCATCCATTTCTTTAAATATCACAATTTGAAGTCATTAAATAATAGTCAATGTTTGATCATTTATGTATGATTATTGTATGAGTTTGATTCATTCTTTATCTCTTTTAAGAATAGTTGAATCTTTCTTGTTGTGTTTAAATATTTATAATAATATTTAAACATTGGTATAATTTGCATTAATATAATTATTATAAAATTATTAAAATAATATGATGTAATGAGGTGTAATAACTTTTACAAAACAAGTGTATGATAAATGCGTGATTGAAAAATATGATTTTTATTAATGTTCAGAATAAATTTATAATATGCTGAACAAAATTTTAAATGGATTAAGAGAGAAAATTATTTTTTAAATGACATGTGGTACAGGAAAAAAATATCAGAATTTTATTCTGTAAAGATATTTTAATGAATTAAGAAAAAAATAGTTTTTGTAAATTAATGTTAACATTGACCTTTAAATACTATAGAACTTTTAAATATACGGAAAGGTTGTATTCCTGAATTAAGTAGTACAAATTATCTATTTAAGGTAACATTGTTAAAGTTAATTATTATATAAAAATATTATTCACTTTTAAAATAAATTTTTTTATAATTTTTTTAAATTCTAAGCTTAATTTTTATTTTAAAATAATAATTTATTACAGGCATTCTAAATATAATAAATAAAGTAGCATAACTAAATTATTATATAATCTTTTTTATCAGCAGTATAATTGTATAAATGTTTCATTTATGAGAAAACCTGAAATGAAATTTTAAAATATTTTTTTAATTTATTTTGATTTTTTTATTAATACTTTTTATCTCACTTTATAGCATTATTTTCTACATTTTTTTACAATTATATTTTTTTTCACTATTACTCTAGAATGTAATGCAACTGTATATAATTTCTAAATATCATTAGATATTTTGAATATATTGTGTACTCAAATAAGGATATAAATGCTTAGTTTGGTTCTTGTAGAGAAAATAGTTACCTTCTGTCTTCTTTTTTGAAAAAAAAAATATAATACATAAGAAAAAAAAAGCATTAACTAATGATGCAATAATTTAAAGCCATTAATTTTCTCTCCCGTCTCATAAAATTGTCAATATTAAAATAACACAAAATGACATCAAATTAGGACATTTTAATTATAAAAATGAACGAGTGTGATTTTATAGGTTGTGGTTAGTATATACTCAAACTCAAACCTATTAAAATACAGATTGAAAAATTTAGGACTTAGCATCTGTCTTTCATAAAATTTAGTCTCTACTCATGTTTATAGTGTTGGGTAAATCTTATGAAAACTAAACAAGTGAGATTTGATTCCATTATGAAAATCTTCAAAATCTATAAGATTGTTGAGAGTTTAGCTCAAGATATTCATAAGCTTAAGCTTCACAGTGAGAATATCAAGCACAACATTTGCAATAATCTTAAATTGAAGTCATGTAAACAAAAGGAGTAGTTTAATTGAGAAAATTAAGGATTAAAATAGTAGTAACAAGGGAACAAGTTCCAAAGGATTTAAGACCTAAACAAACAAATTAAAAATGTGTTTGATGTTCCCCAAATGGGTAATGGCCAACATGTGATTTCCCCATTTCCCCCCAAAGCTTAATGGCCATTAAGATGGTTGGTTGGTGACCATCACATCGTAACTAACAACACAAGAAAGAAAAATGAAAGCATAAAGTCATTGAGAAATGAATATTGAATTGAATTAGAAAGACAGAGGGTAATGGTGAAAGGGGAAACAACACCATCAAAAGCCAACATGGTAATTATGGAGAGTTTTGGGAGCCACGTCCTCCGAGAGACCCTCCCAAACCATATACATAGGTCCTTTTTGCTTCTTCCATTTCTATTGTCCCATGCCTAACATTCTTGTTCTTCAAAAACAAGTTTTCAAACTTGTATAAGTTTTCAAACTTGTATAAGTTTTATGCACCTGTAGAAAGATTATCTTCCCTGAAAAAATACATTTTTGATATTTATAATAAATCTATTTAAAAAAATCTATTTTAATCGACAACCTCTACAATAAGGTTTCACAACTTTTAATAAAATACACGCATCGGCACCCCTAATATAAATCCAAATGAGCATATAGTTCATTTATGATTATTTAATACATACATCTATTTTGCATGGATTACTTATTTCAACATTAGAGTGTTGAGGACAAAAAAATTACCTGCCAAGATGAGAAGAGAAAAATCCAAAAGGATAAATGCAAAGTATTTCTCAAAAATAATGTTAGTTTATTAACAACTAGGGTAACTAAACTGTAATGTCACCTCAACACATCATGTAAACCATAACTAATGAAATATAACATTTTGTAGCTTTTGTTTTAGTCCACGAAAATATATATTCAGCTTTTACGAAAATCAAGATATGGATAAGGTGGCTGAATCATTATTATTTCGGACTCCGTACACATCAAAATCCTTGTTTATAAAAAACTACATGGGAGGATTCGAGACCATTATTATGGTTCCCCAAGTGTTTATCAAACATCCAAGTGTTTCAAATTTAACATCAACAAAGCAGGCATGGTTGGGAAGCAAGGAGAAGAACATGAAAAGAAATAGAATAACCTGAGGGAACGAAACACATAGTATATGAATATGCCCATATATAGTTTCAACTCATTGTATTGCATGATTCTCAAACTAGTATACTAATAAAGACTAAAGGACAAACTAGTATGACAAACCACACTTAACAACAAGTAATTTCTCATATCATCCCTATCTCTTCCAATGTTACCAACCTGTAATATTTAAGTTCAATTTATGTGTGTTTATAATGTGCAATGTTAAGATAGGGTTAGCTTATAGTCATGTATATAAACTTGTGGTTTTGTTTTCCAAGTACACATAAAAATCACTCATACATTATTTACAAAATTATGAGTATATAGTTGACAATGTAAAAACTTTTTACATCATCAAATATACATAAATTATTATATATAATAAGTTTGTTAATTTTACACTAATTGTTTCTCTTATTTGTCATTCTATCCACATTCCCAACGGTTATCCGAAATACTGATTAATTATATGTATAAATATAACTAATAACTACTTTAGTTTATAAAAGATAAAAACTAACTGTGTTTTCATTAATTATTATAATTATTATTACACATTTTGTTAATAATTTTATAAGACTGGGATTTATCATAAGAAAAAAGGGTATTGTTTTTTGCCTGCGCATCACATGACTCCTCTTTTTGCCTCCAAACAAACAAACAAAGGCCATTAACACTACATTAACACTACCTTCCACGTACTCTTGGTGGGCCCCACTTCTTTGTCCACTAGTAAGGGCCCCACTTTAGATTTTACGAAAGCAATGGGCTTTTGCTGGAGCCCATTTACAATTGGGTTTCCTCTCAGACACTTCTCTTCCACTACGTGACAATGGAAATAACCGTGTCATTTTGATCCATCCACCCCCATCCCATGTCCCCATCTCAGAATTTAATGATTGATTTGTTTTATATACTGGATTTTATTGCACACATAAATTATACCATTCAATTCAAAATTTAAATAACATCTTGGGAAAATTTTGAATTCAAGGACAGAAATGATAAATATGTGAGGAAGATCTAAAATGCAGATGAAAATTTTCTGCAGAGCATCATTGGTGTGTAAATAAAAGTCAACACTCACCAAGTGGACACTCTGGTTTGTCTCCTCATATTCTTGATATGACATTATTCTACAACTGAGGAACCATGTATGCATTGCTTCTGGGATTCAGATTCAACCTTTTTTCTCTACTTTAATATATTCCTGTTATCCGCAAAAAAGTAACCACAAAAACGACTCCTGCTTGTATCAGATTCTACTATCACAATAAAATAGAAAATGGAAGAAGAGAAATTTGTTTTAGCAAAGTTTGTAACTTTAAAATTAAATTTCGTATCTAATTTTACATAATACACTTAACCAATGCACTTTAGACTGTGGAATTCATGATGATAACACAAGAAATAAAAATAATAGAAAGATCGAATATTTGTTAACAAAATGTAACCTATCAATTATATATATATATATATATATATATATATATATATATAGTATCTGTAATGTATAATTTTTAAAATATAATAATATCATTATAAAATAAAAGGTATTAAAAATAAAAATTAATTATACTGTTATATTAATCTAGAAATGATAATGAACATAATTATGAAAAAATAAGAGAAAAATAAAGAAAAAAGATGACAGAATACAATTAGATACTTGCACTATATATAAGGGTCCAAAAAAAATTATGAAAGGACAAATATCATACTCCTTATATTATCCTTTCTTTATTATAAATAAAGAAAAAAACATTGTGATGTCTTTTTCAAAAAATGTGAATTAACCTATATATATATATATATATATATATATATATATATATATATATATATATATATATATATATATATATTTATAATAAAATAACAAAGAAATTTACATATAGACACGTTGATCAATAATTTTAGATATTATTAGAGAGTAGATTTTCTTTATCGAAAGTAGTTAAAAAGTCGACATAACCATATTTGAATTATCATTTTCTTCACTAATTATTTCGGATTTTATCTTATTTGATTTTAAAAAAATAATGTCATTTTTCAGTTTTAAAATATTTTATACATAATAATATTAATCCATCACGATTACATTCTACATTCTCCTGTGTTATAATTTCACTTGTTGAAATTATACATATTAAGAAGGTACAATGCACTATAATTTTTCCTATTTTAAAGTGCACAATATGAGTAAAATTCTCGCTAAGATTATATTAATTTCAACAAGTGAAATTTTAAAATTTATTTGATAAGCTCACTTCTTTCAACAAATATATATGTTAAATAAAGTTCATAATAATATACATACTAGATAAAATTATCAGTGGAGGTTTAATAGAAAGGATAATGTCATGTCACTACTGGAATAAGCACAGAAGAAGCAGACTAGAGTGGGGTAGGTGTCCCCAAAGTTTTAGCATAAGTATGGTTCAGTTGTTTTATTAAATGCACACTAATTATCCTCTTTCCAACCAATGACTACATGCCAAGTGGCATGCTTTTTTGTGTGCTACATGCCCTAACTAACCTTCTAACCCAAATTTTATCCAACTCTTATCTCTACTTCTATTACAATTGATATTATCTGTTTCATAATTTATAAATAATTTAAAAAGATATTTCTCTTCAGTTAATTACATGTTAATGTATTTTTAAAGTGATTTTATTTTTATTAAAAGAATAGAATTTAAGGAGTGTGTATAGTAAAAACATTCAAAACACCTTCCTTTCTCTCATCACATTCACATCTCACACACCCACCCTTCAAAAGGTCATATATTATTATCAGCTTCACCACCTTCACATCTCTCACTCTCAGAGTTTCCATGGATACCGAAAAACCCTACTCGCCGGGAAGAACCAGAACCAGCCCTTGTGCCTCACCAGAATTCGAGTTCTGGATGGTTCGAAACCCCTCTTGTCCACAACCTCACATTCTCTCCGCCGATCAACTCTTTGTCAACGGGGTCCTCCTTCCTCTCCACCTCCTAAACAAACCCCACCCGCCACCGTGCCAACCCGACCCGGAACCGTCCCCGGCTCTAATTGACTCCACTCCCACCGCCACCGGGTCCAAACGCTGGAAAGACATTTTCAAGAAGAAAAACGCAGAAAACAGCAACGACGCTAAGAAGAAAGAGAGAAAAAAAAGCGTCGCCTCTTCAGCGGAGCTCAACATCAACATATGGCCATTCTCCCGGAGCAGGTCCGCGGGCAACGCGACCACCCGACCCAAACTATTCTCTCCGGCGAGCCGCAAAGCGAACAGCGCGCCGTGCTCGCGGAGCAATTCGGCGGGAGAGTCCAAGTCAAGGAAGTGGCCCAGCAGTCCGGGCCGGACCGGAGTCCATCTGGGAAGGAGCAGCCCGGTCTGGCAGGTCCGCCGTAGCAAGAATCCAGAACCTTCGCCTCTCAATGACCGGAAACCCAAAAGTCGCCGGAGCAAACTCGGCGGCGCATCGGACAACCCAGAAACAAAGGTTTTGAATTTGAATGTCCCAATGTGCATTGGTTACAGACATCACTTGACTTGCAGAAGTGACGAGAATGGTGCCATTCGAGTCAGAGGCGCTTCTGATAACATCCCTTGCAGTGACAGTAACAGTGGTAACAGTAACCCAGCTCATGCTAATGTTAGGGGTAAGCTTTTTAACCTGCGCAGTCTCTTCACCAAGAAAAGTCTTTTAGTCTCTCACTAGTTCTTATTTTTCCTTTCTATTCTCTTCATTTTTCTGGCTTTCACCGTATATACATCATCATATAATATGTGAATTATTTATTATTTACTTGTTAGTATTTAGTTTACTTGTGTTTAAGTTTAGTTTATTTTTCTGTCAAAAAAAAAAAAAAAAAAGAAGCTTGTAAACAAAGTTTGGAGCCTATGTTTTGGTACAGGGTTTGTGTAACTGAAAAAGGTACCTGTTTGTGGCTACAACTTAGGATTTAAGACTAGATTGGTTAGTGTCCTAGCGTGATGAAATGCCATCCTTTTGTTCTGTTCCTAGAATGCTTTATCAGAATGTATTTATTAATCGTATTCTGACTTTTCCCTACTCGCTACCTGCAAGTGGGGCTATGACTCCCTCCTTTCTGGCTGCTTATATTTTTTAAAAAACAAAATTTTCATTTTGTCTTTTTTCGTTCTGGGTTTGTGGTCAGAACTCAGCAGAGGATTTGGTTTCGGAAAGCTCAGAGAACAGAGTATATTCCAATGCTCACTGTCACGCGTCTTTATTTTAAGATAATTTATTTTAACTATTAAATATTGTTCAAACTATGTCCAACTTAATTTAGCAACAAATCTTGTAATAATACAAGCGCGTTGTGCGTTGAATATATGTGCAGATATTAGGATTTAAAAGGTAATATATTTTGTTTTTGGGTAGAAGATGTTACCAATTAACAGGTAACGAGTTTTATACATTATGAGTTATTTGGACAGAGAATTGTGGTAGATAGAAACTTTATTTATGAAGCAATTCTAATCAAGTAAAATTATTAACCATCCAGAGAGAATTGTATGAGAAGACATACAGAAACAAAAATGTCTTGGTCCTGTAAAATTTTTATAAAAGAAAAAGAAAACAGAGAATTTATCGAAAATGGTTGGCAGCAGAATGATTTGTAGCTAGTACAGATAGAGCACATGCATTTTAAAATTTTGTATCAAATGTCGCATTCCGGTAAGGCCAGAACTCTACTGCGTTTGTTTTCATCACAACATGTAAAATCCAAAGTCATGTAACTACTATGATATCTAATACTAAGACTTTCAAAATTTTAATTATATAAGTCAATCCCTAGTCTATTAGATCAAATGTTTTCTTATTATAGAGTATTATTAATTTAAAATGTGTACTATGCATGATCACGTGTCACTGAATAAAAGTATAAAAATGTTAAAAATATTATTTCATATACCACTGATTAAAAAAAATAGTTATAGGATTGAACTACTTGCACTACCTGTACAAAGTTTATCACTTGAAGGTTAAATCGTATTTGGTTAGAACTATTTAACAAATTAATAAATAGAATATTTTTATAAAATGCAAAATGAAAATTTTGACATCACTTAAGAATATTTTAGTTTTAATAAGTCAATCTATTTGAACAATAATGATAATAACAGCTGAGAATATTTTAAATAATTTAAATTTGAAATACTCTCTTCTTATAATAAGATGTGGCGGCATACCTATGTTTATAAAGTTCAAGAAGTTGTAACCTCAAAGTACGATTGCTTCCTGCACCTCTTCAGTGCTTTTGGTCATAATTCATTTTAAAAAATATTTTTTTAATTTTTATTTTAGAGTATATAATTTAAAATATAATATTTTTATTTTAGATTTCACCATACAAAAAAATAAATTTAAATTATATAATTTATAATGTAATTTTGTATTTAAAATCATATTATTTAAAATAAATATTTTTTATTTTTTAATTATATAATTTGAAATGTAAAATCTATATTTTAGATTTTAAAATATAAAAATTATATTTTAAATTATACAATCCATAATTCAATAATGGCGACGAAAGAGATAAAACGGTATTTTTACTCTACCTTTATAAATGTGCAGGAAGAAAAGAAAGTATAGAAATAAGAATTGCCCTTTCATTTTTTCAAAATCGTAATCAGCTTTTTAAGCCCAATTGCAGATCCTTCCAAGAAGAGAAAAGTTATATCACAATACTTGTTGGGCCATGTTGCTCTCACACTCCTTACTTACCCACTGTTCCATTTTTTTACAAAACATAATTTTTGCAAGAGCATGTTTCTAATATGTAGAATACACTTTTTTGTTGTATTGTGATTGGAAGTACAGTGTCTAACTTTGCCATTCTTTTATGTACTTACGACTCACAGTCCTATCTCCAATTATAAGTTTTTTTTTCTGTATTCTATATAAATACATTTTTATGTATTTAAGTTGTTTTTATTTTAATTAAAATTAATAATATCCCATTAGTGATTAATTTAAATGCTAATTAATTTTGGGTATTAAATTTTTATTTGTTTTGTATAATTCAATAACAAAATGAACATTCTCCTATAAAATATTTACTAGAAAACCCACATTGGATAATGGCCATCATAAAATAACCATACTTTCATGCGGTAAAACCATTGATGTGACTAATTTGCATAAAAGAAAATACCCAATGATACCAGTAATAGAGTAATGTATGCTCTTAAATGTTTTTGTACCATGTTGGTCACACTATGCTAATCGAACAAGAAAACCTAAGATATAAGCTCTCATTACAAAAGAAAATTTGACCCATTCCATGTGTATCAATGATATGTTTGATTCACTTATGTTGAATATCTGCTAGGTTTGTAGATTAGGCTGCACCCTTCTACCATTGCATAAACTACCACTAAGATATCTTTGCATTCTTTACCTCTGCCTCCTTTCTTATATTTTCAGTTAAAATATTTCTCAAGTGGAAAAATAGGCTACGGAATAAAAAAAGATAAATACAAATCATGTTTGGTTGATTTCAGATATGCTCACTTTCTGTCAAACAAGATCATGCTTCCTTTTCTGTTATTCCATGGTGTGCTGCTATATCACTACTGTTTCTGATGGTAACTGAAGTTTATCTGATAAATATATGGTGAGTTGAAAATAAAATAGTTAGTTATGTCTTATCACTGAGTTTTGATTTTATGATTTCATTGGAACTTTTTTTTTTTTTTTTTCAAACAATTTACAGGTAAGACACTCTCACAAATAACTTAAATTTATTATTAATTTTAATTAGATGACTACATGTGAAATGGGATGGAAATTGGGAAGTGTTTCAGAGTAAGGGTGGAGTTTTTCAAGTTAATGTTTATATATAAATTGAAGACTTTTATTGTTTTGTTACTTATATGAATTACTTTCATCATAAGTATAAATAAATTAAATTTTGCCTTATTTTTATGTATACTATGTGAATAATCAACTGTTTTGTTTGTTGATATTCTGACATTTTGGCGTAATAATGTTTTTAAAAAAGTGTTTTTTTTTCACTTTGATCTTCTATCATTTTATGTATTTATTCATAATACTTTTTATAAATCAAGATATTAAAAATTTTCAAATACATTATTTTTGCAGTAAATAAACATTATATTTAATTAAGATTAAGTAAACTTATAGATTAACAGATCATCCACTAATTAGTCTAAACAGATCAAAAAATATTAATTTGATATCAATATTCATTTATATTTTTATTTGACACTATATTTATTAATAAAATATTATATATAAATAAAATAATAATATATATTAATGTTAAAGATGAATAGTGGTGTCATCACTAAAAATGAACGTGGACGTGGATGAATGTAAAAATAAAAAAAAAATTATTCTCGTACGGTGCTTTCTAATTTAACATTATTCTCATAATAAATAAATAAATAAAATATAGCTAACAATAAAAAACAAGTGATTATTTAAATAATATTATCATAAAATCGATAGTTCACCACCTTCCCAATTCATCTTCCACCGTTCCCAATTCATGCTTATGAGCAATTCTGGTGCATGAAAGCAACTCAACAATCAACTTAACACATGTATGGTTAGCATAAATTCTTGTAGTGATTCGAACACAAAAAATAATACTCATTCTTATACAACAAAAAATGTACTTCAAATCCTGTATCTACAGAAAACCGAACACACATTCTGCTTTGCTGAACGTGGAACAAATTAAAACATTGTCGTACTGTATCTAATAGCCACTAATCTTTATCTCGAGACCTAAAAATATCTTGAAGAAAAAATATTCAAAAGGATGAAGTAGTGGTGCCCTTCCATTAACCAAAAGCTAAATATGCTTATGAGAAAGCAAGATTTTAGTTTTACTTTATGTTGGACAATTGTGAACCAAGTGAAGAAACATCAATTATGTCTCGCACCAACAACTTGTCAACTAGAAAGAAATCAATTTAACTATAAAAAATAACTGACGTTGGTGAGAGTACTAAGTACTAACATGTGGGGGCTTCTTGCTTGTCTTCTCTCGCACTTAGATAATCTTGCAATGCCATCACTAATTATTCATCATTTCTTCTTCTATTCTGTTAACAACGTGTCTTCCTAAGTCAGATTATGCCATTAACTAATATTAATCTCATCGTTCCCATTGGTCCAGAATCTTATTAGGGGCACACATTAAGTTTTGATTTGAATCCGACCTTGCTGTTATTTTTGTTTATTAAGATGTTGGTGATGGGATTGATTCGATTTCTAATTAAAAAATATATAGGAAAAAAAAATTCCTCAAATTTAGTTTAGTGTGAATATAAACAAAATTTAATCTAAAATAAATAAATTGTTTTGTTTCATTTAATTTGGTTTTATGTTTTATTAGATAATATTTTATTAATACCTTTATTCATCATTATTTTTTTTAATTAATAGTATGATGTTATATAATGATCGTTAGGGTATTCAAGTGTGAGTCTAAGTCTTACATTCGATAAAAATTAGAAAGTTGAGCAATATATAAGAAACAAACAAATTTAATGTCTTAAGGTTTTAGGTTGAAGATGACATCATCCCATTGTATAGTTGGCTCTTGTCTCGTTCTTGTGAGATTTTCCTCGTGTTTCTTCCTCGAATTTTTTCAACAATAATAATTAAATATTAAATTTAACTTAATCATTCAAAACCACTTTATAAGTTAAGGTTTAAGATTTAAGTTTACATTTACTTATCATAATTTAATTTTATCTAATGATTAAACATATAAAATATAAGATTATACCTAATATCTTAGTATAATAGATTTAGATAACTCAAATATAATACTAATAAGGGAACTTTAAATATTACTCAATTTTATAAAATTAATTTACATTCATTTAGATATTATAATTTGATTTTATCTATTAGTTAATATAAGTAGGTTATTTAAAAATGATAAAAAAGATCGATAGTGTTTAATATTAAGCAATTTGTTTATATTTATCAACAATTTTCTTTCTTTTTTATCAGGAAATGAACTATATAACTAGTAAGATCTACTAGTAAAAATCATCAAGCTTATGTATTGCTTTCTTCCAGTAACCTTTTATTTTGCTTTAACAGATTTTTTGTCCAAAAATAATAATTCAACATTTACACCAACGAGATAATGTTTCCTCCACTTTTGTAACATATCATGAACTAAATTAAATATATTACATTTTCTCAAGTGTCAAAGTACGCACCGAACTACCGGGTTCTGAGAATATCCAATTTTCTTTATTATAATTAAATATCAATTTATTTTGGACCAATTCAATTTTGAAGGTCTGTAATATTTACTCACACTAAAAAAGATGTGATAAAAACTAGCTATATTCCCTTGTCTTCTCTAATTGACTGTTTAAGATATTTTCTGAGTAAAATTTGAAGATGAAACCCTAAAATGAAAACACATATATTGTTTTAGTAAAATATGAATATGAAACCTAAAATGAGAATACATATGGTAAAGTAGGAGAGGATGGATTATTGATAAGAAGATCTGAACTCAAATGACTGGAACCACGTAACATGCTATGAACAGGAACCAACATGCTATAAACAGAAGGCCAATTCTTTTTAGCTAAATCTTTTTTCCCCTACTATGACGCAACTTTATCATGATTTGAATATAGATAAGACTCCTCATCAAATCATAAGAATCGATCTACAAACCTATCAATATAAAAGTGAAATATTAATGATAACTTTGGGATTTTAATATTCAGCAAATAAATCGCCAAATCTTCGGGATTGATTCAACAATTTGTTTGAATGGCCACACTTATATACAGATAACACCAACTATAAAAGTTGCGTGCCTCCTTAAAGGGCCATAAAATATTCGGATATCCATCTTTTGGTTGTTCCAAATATACTATGCAATTATAATTGATTTTTCACAAAAGTAATAAAGTTCAGTAAACAAAAATGTAAACATTCTATTCCTTTTTGGCACGAAAGAGAGTAATTTTACCATTTACACCCCTTGACGACTTCAAAGGCCAGGGTCATGTCATCAAAGTCTGAAGTATTGAACTCATCATCTGTTATTTTAACTTTTAATAAAAATAAAATTGTATCAATAACTATGCTTGTACCTTATGTAACCCGTGCATGTCTTAAGTTACTACATATTTCGATTGCTTGATAACTTTTTAATAAACAATTTTTAGAATTAGTAGTAATGCCCTGTCTAATGTAATATATTTTACTACATATTATTTGTTCTCATGATCATAGTAGTTCACGTATAAAGATGAATTAATCTTAAAAAATAATTAATATATATATATATATATATATATATATATATATATTATTAATCATATTACAATATCGAAATAATACCCACTTTCAAAATTATAACTGAATCACTCTTAATCTAGATTAAGAATCATCTAATGAATTTTCTCATATTTAATATTTTTCAAAATATTTGTATTAATAAAATCAACTTTAGTTTTTTATACATAATAATTACTTAAATATGATACAAGAAGTGGTGATAAAAAAATTATTTAATATCTCATCACTTGAATTTTTATTTCTATTTTTTAATGAATTTTGTATAAAATACTACAATATCCAAGGTCCAATATTTCTAACTTTTTAATGAATTTTGTATAAAATACTACAATATCTAATATCCAATATCATTATATGCATGTATCATCTCTTTAATCTATAAAAGAGTCACAAACATGAAAGATGTGTTGTCTATCAAAATACGTCTCATATTAAATATTAAAATACGTGTTTCAGAAACTAATATATCATTAAGAAGATTCAATATTTTTTTTCCTTAAACATCATATGTTTAAAAAAAATAATTCATTTTATTTCTTTCACTCAAAGTACAAGTCATATATTAATATACATATTATTTCAATAATAATAAATCATACTTATATTCATTTTATATTATTTAAATAACATGTAACGTATAAATAACATCACCCTAATATATACAAATTTATCAACAAATTGTATCACATGTCATGTACGAACACCTTAAACACATATACAATATTACATAAATTTTAAAACATAAGCATTAAAATTAACCTTTCTATATTATTTTCTTATAATAATATTTTATTTTGTTTTCACATTTTCTTTTCCAAATTAATTATAATGTAATGTTCACGTCCGAAAGACAACTCTTGTTTAATCTCATGCACCTTAAACATGTAATGTTATTTCTCTCTTACAAATTTATTAATATAAAAAAAGTTAAACAAATAAAATTTTCTTCTCTCACACATGTCTTGTACGTGATTTAAAATAATAATTAATATAATAACATTTAAATTATTAATTTTGATTTAATTTGATTTGATGGTTCTGAAATGTGAAACTTCAAATCAAAGTAAATTGCTAGATTATGGAAAAGAAATTCTAACTTATTTAAAAATTTAAATTTTATTTAGTTATATATTTTTAGAAGTTGTTTTTTTTACTATTTAGTTTTTAAACAACGATAATATATGCTTCATTTGTTTAAAATAAAAATAAAAATATTTTTCTATAAAAATTGCTACGAAATTAAATATAAAATTAATTCTTGATACACATGCAACGTGTATAAATATTATTTATATTATATATCACTAGTATTCATTTTAAAACAATTTACATAATATAATATACATACAGATGTCATAATATACAATAAATATACTATATATTTATTATATAATAATTTATTTATATATATTGTAATTTTCAAAATGAATAATATATACATTTGTACATCAATTTTAGAAATAAAAAAATTTATGATGTTAAAAATAAATTAGAAAGTAATTTAAAAAATATTAGGCAATCATTACAAAATGAGAAAATGGTGACACAATTATATAATATAGTCAAACTAATATCATATTTCAAAGAAAACAAATAATTTTGTGTTACATTTTAAAAAATAAGAATCATTTTATATTAAGAAAATAAATGGAGGAAAACTTAAAAAAAAAAACTATTACAAAAAAGTTTATATAATATATTTGCTTATTTCTACTTCATTTTTCACCAATTCAAACAATTCAAAAAAATGTTACTTTATTTTAAATTTTCATTCATTCAAATAAAGTTTGCTTTTTTTAATCTCTTATTTTGATATAGTTATTTAAAAAAAAAATTACGAAGAAACTTCTAAAAATTATGATTGTTTTTTCAGTCCTTTAAAAAAATAATGTATAGAAATGATGTCACTCATTTTTCAGTCCTTTATCTTTTGTTTTTACTTCCTTTTATGTATGTATCTTCTAATTTTGATTATCTGGTATGGTTTAAAATTTAAAAAAGTTATTTACAGCTCTGTGTACCTGCGTCCAGGCATCATTTTCGAACTCACTGACCAACCGTCTTCTCCGTCCCTCGCATCTGTCCATTCATTCTTTTATTATTTTAATTAAAACTAAAAGGAAATGTTTTCTTTTTTGTCAATCATGAAATGTGATAGATGTGACATAAAATGAAAGAAATTTATTTAAAAAAATAAATACATGTTTATGTTATGTTACAGAGGTAGACACCTAGTTGACAGATCCGCGTACTCCTACACTCTCACTCCCTAAACCCTAATCCCAACTTTTTCAATTCTATCATAACTAAGTTTGCTTTTAAAACTATTGTGACATGAGATAAGTTTTAAAAATATAACTTTTATTTTATTTTTTAAAAACAAAATCATCTCTTTCGCTGCCAAAACAGAAAATAGGATACTTTGATTACAGAAAATTACACCGATTTTGGTGGCTAAAAGTTATATTTTAGATTCACAATTTTGCCAAAAATATGATGATTTTTTAATTAGATATATGATTTTTCTCCAATTTTTTTATTGAATTTAAATTGAGTTATTTAGCAGATAAGATTTCTATATAAATGAATAACTCAGTGTTTTACTTAAACATATTATACCATAAAGAATAACTAAATGTATGTTTTATTAATCTTTTCGTTCGTTTTTACAGATGAATTTACGCAAAGGGATCAACAAGAAGAAAAACAAAAAAGACATAGAAATTGAAAAATAAAAAATTAATTAGAAACAAAAAAAATAAACAAACTTTTCACGATACTCTTTCTTTTTATTATTACAAAAAATAAAAACTTAATCAATTTAAATATAATATATAGTCAATTATATATATAAATGTAATAAAATATTTACATATTACATATTCAATTAAATAATATATATATATATATATATATATATATACAATAAGATAATTATAAACATAAAATAATATAAATAATAAATAACAGTAATAAAAATAAAATTAGAATTATTAACTAAACTAAACTTATAATTTTTTTATTTAATTAAAATTAGTTTATGGTGGTCAGAATAATTTAGTCATTTTATACCTCTATCATTTTATAATTTTTAAAAATTTAGTATATCTGTCAAATCACTTAAAAATTCTATCTGTACTTTCCATTCTTTTATTTATTTTTTAATAATCTCACGTTTCGTTTTTCTTTTTAATTCTTTCAAATCATTAATAATGCGTGTAATAATTTAACACCGTTCATGTATTATTTAAACTATATGTCGTGTTCTAAGTAATAGTAGGTTAGAGAGTACATATTCATCAATAAATTGTATACCAAACAAATCATTTATCATACAGAATTCTATGTTTAACATATTCACATTTACTATTTTTATTACCTATTACAAAAATACATAATTTAAATTATCCACAATTATACATATAATGTATAATCACACGTATAATTTCACAAATTTGATTTCTAGTAATCAACCTATAAGAAAACCCTTTTCCTTATACACTTACTTACACATGAGCTTCTAGTAAATCTCCAAATATATCAAACCTTATATGTCCCTTTTACAAAGCACTAAAAGACAATAATAAAAAATGTAAAATTCTTAATAGGTAATAAACCACTTATTACTTTTCAACAGGCTCTCGTGTAAAAATACAAAATAAAAAGGTAATATAAACTGAGATGTATTCAAATCCTAAAATTGTATTCACTTGTACAATTTTAAGAAAAAATACAAAATAAAATAAAATAAAAATATATGCTTTAAAAAACATAACTTACCCATCTTATAATTTTTCTAATATATATTGATTATGAAGGATATTATGATCTTCATAATAAGGTAATATCTCTTTAGTAGGAAAAGTAAGGTAACATAATGTTACCCCTTTAAGTGTGGTTTAATCTGTTTGGTTAAGATTATTAAGTAACAAGGATCCATTGACATTAAGGTTGTTACCTATCTAACAATTTAAAAATAAATAAATTATATACTACGAATGTCATACTTTTGACTAAAATTCAAAAAGAATTTATTATTATAATTTATAAAAATTATATTAAAATTCATATAAGCTTTAATTTCTAATTAAATGTGAAGGTATCAAATACAAATAAATAACATTGATAGGAAGATACATGTTTCCCTACCCAATGGAATATTGGAATCAATTTTGCTTGGAAGGGACCTAGATAGATATTAGCAAAAAATGTAGAACTTAAAAGTAAATTTATAATTAACAGTGATTATATAATAAAGGATCAGTGTAAAACTGTTTTGAAATGTTAATGTGTAGTTATAATAATAATAATAATAATGAGATATAATTTTAATATTATATTATTATTTCCTCTATTATAGGTATGCATACCCCAATATCTGGCCTTGTTTGTCCTTCTTGATGTATCTGTTTTTTTTTTCATGGTAATTTCTCTTTATGTGTTTTCATGTTGTATAAACTTGTCTGCTTTTGTCTATTCCTTTGCAAAAGTACCACATGGATGAAAAAAAAGTATATTATATGTGATATAGAAACAACTGGTAATTACATCTTAATTATAAGTTTTCATGCGCAGCTAAAAAAATAAAGATTAGGATACAGAAAATCAATTCCAAGCACAATAAATAAAGCCGAAAAACATGGAACACGCTCAAGATGGGAAGGTGCCAAAAAGATGAGAATCTAATTTTGACCCTGGACCTTGTATGCAAATTAAGTGATAACTATATACCAGGAAAAGAACAGAGAAGAAGACCTAGGATTTAAGAAAACGTTGTTTATTATTATTATTATTATTATTATTAGAAAAACTAAGGGCAGATTCGTCACAATAAGTTTCAGTCTTATTATTATTCATTGAAAGTATTGCTTTCACAGGAAATGTGTGTGGAAAAACAACTTCCATAAGCAAAAGTTTGAAGACTTGGAATTTTAATCAAAGGCTTACAAAGATCATGGTCAACATCATACCAAAGTGAGACCCGAATCGTTTTTTCAACTGATTATCGTAGAAGAGGTACATTTTCATCAAAGTAATTAGATTAGAGAGAATTAAAGTGATATTTTACGAGTAAGTTAATATTGATATCTTTAGTAGATTTATTGATAATTAGAAGATATGTATTAATTCAAAGCTAAGTTGAAATATGAAAATCAAGTTGAGTGTGTTGTTTTTTTTTTTTTTTTTTTTTTTTTTCTTTTTTTTAATTTTTTAAAAAATTGTTTTTTTTTTTTTTTTTTTTTTTTTTTACATGTTTGTAACGTAGTAAAAAAATGAGTTTTATTTTTTTTTGTCCAAATGATAGTCATGTATGGAGATATAAGAGTGACATAGCAGATGTTGAAGAAAACATGAGAAGTTAGGAATATTTAATGAATAAAAATGTCAAATGGATCTTCGAAGTATAAAAAATATTTCACTCTTCGTTTTAAACCCTTTAGTTGGAATGACTCTGAAGTTTATAAATTGAAATAATGAAAACTTCGCTAATGAAAGGCACCCACTAGGAATGTCGCCTTAGCAACCTACACTGAATATATAACTTATGCCATTTTAACAACCAATGTTTGATCCTTATATGAGAAACTGCTCAAATATTTAGTCAAATAAAGATTTTTTCTCATGCCTATGATAAAAATTTTAAACTTAACAATACGATTATTGAAATATTGAATATTTAATTATAATTGTTTAGACAGATGGACGATAGTAACCATGAAATGATTAATATGTTGTGCTAATAAGTGACTTCAGTTTTAAATTTATTGGGACAAATCATTGTCGATAATATTCAATGTGAGCTACCTAAATAAGGATAGATTGAAAGTCTCTCAAAATGAAAATAAATCATAATAAACAAATACATAATAATTCAACAAGATGATCTTAATAACCAAATAGAGAATAATTACAATGAATGAAGAATCATGTAAGAAGAGTAAAATGGATAATAATTGAGTAAATAAGCAAACGTTACAAACTTAAAATAACTTTAAAATCAACCAAATGATGAGATATTTGATAAATCAACAAAAGCTATAAATAAAATATTTTAATTAATTTTATTTTATATCTCCATTTATATATTTATTTTCTCTTAAGGTCTCATTTATTAAGAGTTTACAAAATACTCAAATACTAATTTTTATGGAGCAATGAGATAATGAATAGTATAACATAAAACTCTGTAAGACATTAATTATGTAGAAGATAACACTAAATAAGAATGTAATAATAAAATGTTTCTAAGTTGATTGACAAAATTTGGTCCATCACAGTATTTTAAAATTCAATATAAAATTAATTTCTATAATTAAATGAAAATTGAGAATAAAAATTATTATCAATTTCTTTTAGAGATAATTAATTACTACGATCGATCATGAGTATACTATGTGAAATAATAATAATTATTATAATTAATTATGTGTTTATATTTTATTTCCACTTTATTATTATCAATATTAAATATTAAAATGTAATGAAAATACAACTTAAATGGTCAAGTGTTTATTTAACATATGAGAGGTACAAAGTTTACCCCTCTCAATCTCACGTTTATTTTTTAGTTTTACTTATATTATAATAAAATAAATATAATTAATTATATAATATAACATAATAATATTTAATATTAATATTAAAATAATAAATAATAAAAATAATAAATTTATAAAATAATAATAATTAATTTTTATATTAAAATAATTAGTATTCTTATAATTTCATTAAATAAAAAATAATAATTTATCTATCACATTTAATAAATTAATTATATTTCATTTTAAATTAATATTAACTACAAACACAAATTTATAATTTTATTTATTAAAAACAATTATTTTAACAATTACATTTACTACATTACTTATAAATTATTTTCTTAAATTTTATTATCTTTCCTTAACGACACTTTCTACCATTCCAAATACAGTGCCTTATATCCATTCAAATAATCAAATATACACGTAATATTTGGATGGACAAGTCCATTATTTATTTTAACTATATTCCTTTATAACAGTAAAAGAATAATTTAAACACATTCTTAACATTAGTTTAAGATCAGTGACTGTCGGTTCTGTGAAAAAGGTTATAGTTTTAATATTTTTTTCAATGGATTTTATTTGATTTGAAAACATTTACACACAACTTGTCACACTATTTATTATATATATTAATTATTAACTACATTCTAGTTTAAGATATACATAATAAACGAAAAGCTACCGAAATGAAATTTAAGAAATAATTTTATTTTATTTATAGATATAGTTGTAAATTTGTTATCATTATTATTGTAATTTATTTTATCTGGATTCAATAAGATGATCTCATATGAGAGGTACAAATTCAATCTCCAACATGCATTTTTTTCACTTATATTATAAAAAAATAAATATAATTAATTATATAATATAACATAATAATAATTAATATTATCACTAAAACAATGATAAAATCATAACTAATAAAATAATAATAATAATAATTAAAAAGAATTTATAAGATAATAATAATTTAATTTTTATTTTAAAATAATTTAAATTCTTATAACTCTGTCAACTAAAAAGTAATAATTTATCAATCACATTTAATAAATTAATCCTATTTCATTTAAAATCAATGTTAAATATAAATAAAATTTTTTATTCTTACAATTTTATCTTTTAAAAAATTTATTTTATCAATGACAATTATCACATCATCACAAATTTTTCTCTTAATTAAATTTTATTATCGTTTGCGTAATCTAAAGTTTATGCGATCTCAGATCCATTGGTGTAAATTAAGTCAAATTCATCAAATCTATACATAATATTTGGATGGACAAGTCCATTTTCTTTTTGTAACTATATTCCGTAGATGAACGAATTTAAACACATTCTTAACACGAGTTTAAGATCAGTGACTGTCGGTTCCGTGAAAAAAGGTTATAATTTTAATATTTATTTCATGGATTTTATATACAGTTGTAAATTTGTTATTTATTATCATTATTATAATTTATTTTATGAGGATTCAATAATCGAATAAAAAACTAATCATGATTTATATTAAAAAAATACAGGAAGAGAAAAATAGTACTGTAATTTAAAAGATGATTAGTGGTAAGTGCAGGGGAAAAATGATGGATGGGGTTTGTGATAGGGTGGGAGAATTAAATGGGGGAGAAACAGTGAAGAAAACCAGAAGCTGATTTGGCTAGGGTACCATATGTCTTTATAAATGAGGGACATAACCTATAATGCTAAAGGTAGCAGACTAGAGAGAGAATTACACCATCTCATCAGTGCAGAGAGGAAGAGACATTCGGACTGTCCCACAAACTTTACCAGCTTTATTTACTTAACTGCACCACACCCTCTTTTCTATAGTGAATAATCTCAGATTAGATGCTATATACTATCGACACTGACTCAATTCTAACTCAGACAAAAGGAAGCATAATCATGTCCACTTCAACACACCAATAGGGCTTACAACTTCTCAATTATGGAAAACCCATATACCACAACTCAAACAATTTTTTCCATTTTCAAGCTAGGTAACAATACTCACTACTTTAAGCAAATTATTTATCTGTTTTCTTTTTTCACTCTTCAAATTAATTAAAAATTACTGTGGAAAATGTTTTAAGGGGAAAGGAAAGGACAAGGTGAAGGGTGATTCCGTGTCATCTATCTCTTCCACTATTCCATCATCCATCATCGTCAGTATTTACTTGTTGGCTCTCCCTCGATTTGATCGTTCCTCTCTCTCTCTCTCTCTCTCTTCTGAGAAGTGAGATTTGAGAAAGAATTGCGCTGTTTGTTTCTCTCTCCTGCTTTTCTTTGGCAGTGGCGCAGTGCAGGAAACGAGGGGGAGAGTTTCATTGGGAAGGTAAAATCCACCCTAGCTTTGCACCATTCCCTCAGCCAGTTACATCACCATCCACCACTCTCTCTTTTTCTTCTACTACAACAAACAACAAACCCCAGTTAGTTTATGCGTGCATCTTTCCCTTTTTTTTCTCTCTCTACTCGTGCTCCAGTGAAGGGTTCAATGGGTGGTGGTAAGTGGTAAGGTTTATAAGAAAGACCCAACACCCGTTTTTCTAAGCAAAATTGTGTGGACTTTGTCAGGAAAGCCACAGTAGGAAAAAAAAAACACAACCCTCTTCCACTTCGTGTATCAGACCACAACTACAGCACCAAGATCACTGTTTTGGATTTTTCTGTAAAAGGCCTGAAACTTGTAGCATAAAATCCGGGGGAGCCCTGAAGACAACTCATCTTCGGAGCAAAAGTAGAGGGAAAAAGGAGAGATGGGCTTAGATTTTTTTTTGCCCTTCATGTGATAAGCTGAGGTAGTAAAGTTTGAATATAATATAGGTAGGGGAAACGGATAAGAGCGTGGATGGGCGTGTTTGTGAATTGGTGAGGAGGCAATGGAGGGTGGTTCTAACGAGGCCTCCAGTGTGATGGGTTTTGGAGAGAATACAAGTAGTAGTGGGGTTTGTCCAATGATGATGATGCCTTTAGTGACTTCTCATCATGGTGGTCATCATCCATTAAATCCTAATCTTAATAATCCTGATCGTAATCTTAATGAAAACACAAACACAAACACTCTCTTCCTTCCCATGCCTACTACTAATAATCACCACCCAAACCGCAATAGCATCCACGACAATAACCACAACACCAACACCTCCGAGTTAGGGTATTTCATGGAGATCCACAACCGCAACACGAACAACAACAACGATGGAAGTTCCTCGTCTTCTTCCGCTGTGAAGGCCAAGATCATGGCCCATCCTCACTATCACCGTCTCTTGGCAGCCTACGTCAATTGTCAAAAGGTGAGGGAAAGGAAAAAACGCAAAAGGTTAACCTTAACTCATGATATCCATTGACCCAACGTTCCCCACTCAGGTGAAAAGTAGATAAATATAGACAGCCAGAGTGATTGAAAACGATGCTTAATTAATTTATTCAACTCGTAGACACTCTTTCCTTGGTTAGTTCGGATCTGTGTTGTGACATGTGAAGTAATTCCTTTATTAAAGTAAGTCATCCATTCATACTAGTGACAAACTACGTATTATTATTATATTTAAAGAAAAAGAAGTTGTAGTAGAAGTATAAACCCTTTATAGATGGCTAGCTTAACTATTAATGACAAGCATGATATGTGGTCACAAGGGTTTACTTATACAGTTGATGGACGTACTTAGCAGGTTGGGGCGCCACCTGAAGTGGTGGCAAGGCTAGAAGAAGCATGTGCTTCTGCTGCAGTGACTATGGCAGGTGGAACTGCCAGAATCGGTGAGGATCCGGCGCTGGACCAGTTCATGGAGGCTTACTGTGAGATGCTGATCAAGTACGAGCAAGAGCTCACCAAACCCTTCAAGGAAGCCATGCTCTTCCTTCAAAGGATCGAGTGCCAGTTCAAATCTCTTACCATTTCTTCTTCCGACACTGGTGATTCATAACCTCTTCTCCAACTCCTACTTTGATTTCTATGTTTCTTATTCTTTTAATGTTTCTTTTGTTGGGTGTTTGCCTGTTTAATGTTAATTTATTTAATTTAATATCCTTGCATGTCTGTGTTTTCAAGGATGTAGGTTCTGGGAAAGTTGTTAAATAACTTCTTGTTCTTGAATTTAACCGAGTGCTTGCTTCATCCACTTTTTGTATTAAAAAGTTGAAATAATTCTCCTACCGTTCAGTGTTTGTTTTCACTATGAATGATGTTTAATCGATATATAGTCTTTGTCTTTTCTTTGTTTATGAAGACTTCAAATCCTGGCATGGGTATGTATGTAAATAAGTTATTGGTGCTCAAAAACGTGTTTTTTCCTGTCAAAATCTGAATGGGTGGTACCTATCTGTATAACATCTTATCGGTGTTAGTGCATTGAATGAACTTTCGTTGGCATCTTATAAATTGTGCACTTCCTGCGCGCCCTGATGATATTGACACAATTTCAGCTTTTTTATTTTTGGAAATACAAGTCTTTACTTAAATTATTGTCTGTGTGTTTCCCTATTTGATTTTACTACTCTTTCTACTTCGCTGTTGTTTGATTTTGCATCTGAGTGTGGAGAAAACTCATGCTAAAGTGAATCCAACCACAAAGGGAGTGGCAGCTGGAATGTGAATTTGGTTTTAGTGGAGAGAGCCTAGGGTTTCATTAAACTGGTGCTCAAGAGTCAAGAGTGTTAAATGCGAGGTTGTTGGTGATTATGTCGTTTCGGAATGTCAAATGCTCAGTGCAGTCAGACAAATGGCTTTAAAGAGCCTCTTAGAGGCAGTTGCAGGAGATATTTAGCAACAATGGTCGATAATATAAAATATTACATTAAAGAAGGCATTTTGCACTGCATTTTATCAAACAAAAATAAGTAGTTTTAGCTATTCATCATCATTTTGCTCTAAAACAATTCATGTTTTTGCTAAACTAACTTTTAATAGTTTATGTGCTGATAAATTCATGTTTTTTAGTTGGGTGGCCTTTGATATTCTCAGAGTTATTGTATCTATGCGTATTGTCGTTTATTTATCATGTGTTTGTGTCCGACGGTGCAGTGCATATTACGTGGTTACTATAACTGTGTCTTTGATATGATAAAACTACAACTTGGTGTGTCTAAAACTGGAAATGGATGGTCACTTACCATATGTACATGTACACGGTGCTAACATTGCATATTGAAATTAGCATTTGAATGTGACAAACCATCGATATTTGTCAAACTTTGCTGCTTGAGCGTTGTACAGTGAATAATAGTAGGAAACTTTTTGTGTATTGCCTTAGATATAATTACAACCGAGATTTTTTAAATATCGATCCATTTATGTATGAGCCTAAAGTGGTGCATGATCTTCTGTTGATGTCAACGAACAAATCTTTACGTTCTTGGTCCCCCGATTATTTAGTAGTTCATGGGTTTATTCTGGGAAGAGGGTCCCCCGGCAATTTCTTTTTGAAGGTGTTCAACAATTAAACTTTTTCAGTGGATTCAATTATTATTGTTGTTACTACTTCTGTTGTTGCTATTAATTTCTTGATGGTTTTAATTCTTCCATGACTAATGGCAATGTCTTTTTGCTACTACTTTGGCCCCTCCAAGAACGTGGCTGTATGAATATTGTTGCATGTGATTTTAGATAAATATGACCCTGATTACTGTGTGGTGTTTTGCTTTAATTATGAACTTTTTGAAGTAATTCAATTTGTGCCCCTTTTCTCTGTATTTACAGTGGCCTCACGCTGCAAAGAATGAAATTCCATTTTCGCTTGATGAGGTTTAATATGATTGATAAATTAGCCTTACACAAGCTAAATCGGTGAAGTGGGAAGTCACATTTAAAGACTATAGTCCTCTTTTCTGACGTTGTTGGGTTTAGGTATTTAGTGTCTCATGATATGGGATATGGAGTCACTGTCTCTATTAAGAATACGGTTGGATTCATTTCTTATTCGATCATTTTAAAATCTGATTTTTGTTCATCATTCATTGTTTTCTAATTAATGTAAGATGTACTGTTAGTCATCCTTTTTCTTATCGTACCCCGAAGTCAAAATCTGCACCAAACAGGAGTACAAGGTAGTGGTTTGGTAGTAAAATATATCATGTCTTTGCTACATTAATCTTTTAATTGTTGTATAAATTTGCTTTTCATGGAGAGTTACAATTTAATAATAGCCACTAAACTTTACTAGAAAAATGATATTTTGTTGGACCCATCGCACCGTATAATTTTGGAGTGTAGAAACTTTTGGTATAAAGTTTGTTAGTTGAGAAATTACTAGGTGGTTTGAGATCACTTGCTTTGGTGTCAGCTAATCAAATGTTGTTAATTATTTTATCTTAAATTCAAAGAATTAAATACATTCAGACTGGTGGACAACACAAGACAGATGGTGGTACAAGACCGTTATAATTTCTGGGGTTCGTGTTATAATTTATAAACGTTTTACATTAGTAGCTTCCGTAAGAAATTTAATGGAGAATTCACATCAAATGCTTTTTCCTAGTGATCTTCTGCTCATTCTGAGCAAATAATTACATTGGAAGATAAACAATATTTATATTGAATTAGTCTTTTTCTTTGTTTTCTAATTGGGTTGATCACCAGCTTGTAATGAAGGTGGTGATAGGAATGGATCTTCTGAAGATATTGATGTACACAACAACATAATAGATCCACAGGCAGAGGACCAAGAACTGAAAGGTCAACTCTTGCGTAAGTACCGTGGATACCTAGGTAGTTTGAAGCAGGAATTCACCAAGAAGAGAAAAAAGGGCAAGTTGCCGAAAGAAGCAAGGCAACAATTACTTGATTGGTGGAGCAGACACTACAAATGGCCTTACCCATCTGTATGTTGCATCTGTTACTTTATTTTTAGTTATATGTGAAACATGTTATTGCTGTTTTTGTGGAAATAATTTAGCAGGTTTTTGTTTGTGGTACCTGCATGAACAGGAATCTCAGAAGCTGGCTCTTGCAGAGTCAACAGGGCTGGATCAGAAGCAAATTAACAACTGGTTTATTAATCAGAGGAAACGGCACTGGAAGCCTTCGGAGGACATGCAATTTGTGGTGGTTGATCCAAGCCATCCACACTACTACATGGAAAATGTTCTGGGCAATCCTTTTCCTGATCTCTCCCACACAATGCTCTAAGAAACGTTGTGTGGTCTAAACCTATGTGTTCTGTCAAAATGCAATATATAATAAGTATGTTACTTTAGTCAGTAACCATATTTACACAGTGAAAGATGTCTTAATGTTAATCTCAGAAATGATTTACCTTTTGCACTTGTAATATTGAGTGGGAATCATGAACTCTTTTTTGTAATTCAGTAACTATTTTTCTCAAGGAAATTTGCATGTTCATAAAATATTGTTGGCTCATAATTTGTGTTAGAAAAGGAAGTTATATATATATATATATATACTAATTACTTGTTTCTATCGTTCTTAGTTGTATTAGCATGGTCCGATAGCATGGGTAATTTAACTATAACTTATAAATAAGTATTTACATTAGTTGTCGTGATGCCTTATTGCATAAAGGTTAAAATTAATATATTTAAAAATGTAAGTATAATTTAACTTTTAGAAAGGGTAAAGATAAATATTATGAAGCTTAATTTGTATACCTGATTATGTCAGCTCGAAAATACAATCACAATCTAATGCGGTAAAATGGTATAAGTTAATCTATAACTGTATTCCGATTAATGAATAAATATAATATAATCAAATGTAATGATTAAAAAGTAATTTTTAAAGAATTTTGTATGCAAATCGTTTGATTATTTTTAATCTCTGGTACTAGCTATTCTTTCTCGTTAACTAGATAAAACAGATTTGAAAAAAAGTAAATATTATCATATAAGCCAGCCTAACGTGAAGCTACCTAAAAAGTGTTGTCAAATGAGAGTCTTGAGCTTTAAACTAAAGAATCTCATAGATGGTAGCCACGAAAACGTGTAGAGAAGATTTAAGAACGGAAATTACTTCAAAAAATAGAAAAAAAATGCGAGTTTCTATCAGTTCAATGAATCCCACAACAACCGTTTCAGGTGATGTATTACGTTTTTTTTTTTTTAG